>ERZ1673737.382-NODE-382-length-58158-cov-32.336334_pt1 | contig 58158 bp, 59 predicted proteins | sample MGYA00580211_ERZ1673737 | MGnify/ENA primary metagenome ERZ1673737 (study PRJEB41218, sample SAMN15661789) | gut metagenome | host: Homo sapiens | place: Canada: London | collected 2015-08-20/2019-03-30 | study: EMG produced TPA metagenomics assembly of... | reverse complement strand
CATCAAGCTGGCCACCTACGCCAGCCGCTGCATCGGCAACGAGATCCTGATGTACCTGCGCAAAAGCTCCAACCGCCGGCAGGAGGCCAGCATCGACGAGCCTTTGAACGTGGACGGCGATGGCAACGAGCTGCTGCTCTCGGACATTCTTGGCAGCGACGCCAACGCGGTAAGCCAGCAGCTGGAGCAGGACGCCGAGCGCGCGGTGCTGCGCAGCGCCGTAGCGGCGCTCTCGGCACGGGAGCGGCAGATCATGGAGCTGCGTTTCGGCCTTACCGACGGCGTGGAGCGCACCCAGAAGGAAGCCGCCGATGCCCTTGGCATCAGCCAGAGTTACATCTCCCGGCTGGAAAAGCGCATCATCCGCACCCTGAAAGCCCGCCTTGAAAGCGAGTAACAGCGGGCGCAGCGCTTGACATTCCGTGTGGGAACGTGTATCAGGTTTGTCTACAATGCGCCCCTCTTTTGCGGAGGGGCGCTCAATTTTTTCCACGCATAGCGCCCGGCGCGCAGAGCCATACTTCCGGTAAAGCTAAAAGACCGGGGGCGTTTGGATGTACAACAAGGTGGAGCTATGCGGTGTGAACACAGGGCAGCTGCCTGTGCTGACCGAGGCGGAAAAGCGGCAGCTGCTCACCCTTGCCCACGCCGGGGACAAAGCTGCCCGGGCGCGGATGGTGGAGGGCAACCTGCGGCTGGTGCTCAGCGTAGTGCAGCGGTTTGCCCAGCGGGGCGAAAATCTGGACGATCTGTTTCAGGTGGGGTGCATCGGGCTGATCAAAGCCATCGACAACTTTGACCCCGCGCAGCCGGTGCGGTTTTCTACCTACGGCGTGCCCATGATCATCGGGGAGATCCGGCGGTTTCTGCGGGACAACAACGCCCTGCGGGTAAGCCGCACCCTGCGGGACACCGCCTACCGCGCCATGCAGGCGCGGGAAACGCTGGAAAAGCAGCTGGGGCGCGAGCCCACCATGGACGAGATCGCCGCCGCTGCAGGGCTTGCCCGGCGCGAGGTGACCGCCGCGCTGGAGTCGGTGGTGGAGCCGCTCAGCCTTGACGAGCCGGTGTACACCGATGGCGGCGATGCCATGTATGTGATCGATCAGGTGCGGGACCCGGACAGCGAGGAGAGCTGGATCAGCGGGTTGCAGTTCCGCGATACGGTAGCCGCCCTTTCGCCCCGGGAAAAGCGCATCATGGAGCTGCGGTATCTGCGCGGTAAGACCCAGATGGAGGTGGCGCAGGAGATCGGCATCAGTCAGGCACAGGTAAGCCGGCTGGAAAAAGGCGCGTTGCAACAGTTCCACACCGGGGGATGAAAGCAGCCGCCTGAAAACCCTCTCAGTCAATGCCAGCTCCCTAGAAGGGGGAGCTTCATCAATGCAAACCGGAAGATGCAAAAAGCTCCTCCTTTGGGGGAGCTGGCGCGCAAGCGCCTGAGAGGGTTCCGTCCCAGCAAAAAAAGACCGCTGCGCAGTGCAGCGGTCTTTTTTGGGCTTCAGCGGCGGCTGTATCTGCGCCGGGTGGCAGCCCCGCCCCGCAGGTGGCGCTCGGCCTTGTTGCGGGCCAGCACGGCGCGCACCTGCCCGTACAGCGCAGGGCTGATGCTGCGCAGCCGCACGGCAACGTCCTTGTGCACGGTGGACTTGCTGCACCCGAACGCAGCCGCCGCTGCACGCACCGTGGCGTTGTGGGCGGCAATGTACTCCCCCAGCTGCACGGCGCGCTGTTCCGGATCGGCTTTCATATCCCGCCTCCCTGCGTTCCAGCTTTGCAATGGTATAACATACGCGCCGCCGGGGCGGATTATGTCTGCGGGCTTGACTTTTTGTCTCCCGGCGCGTATACTGTGGGCGGACATAAAAACAGGGGCGCCGTAAGGCTGAGATCCGCATAGCGCGGAGTACCCTTTACCTGATCCGGGCAATGCCGGCGTAGGGAGTTTGCGGAACCGTCCGGTACGTTCAACAAACCTCCATGCGTCTGCTGCCAGCAGACGCATTTTGTTTTTGTGTACTATTATGAGAGAGGAATCTTTTCATCATGTCTAAAACCTATTCCAAGACCCGTATTCTGGTGGAATGCGCCCTGATGATCGCCATTGGCACGGTGCTTTCCAACATCAAGTTCTTCACCATGCCCAACGGCGGCAGCATTACCCTGCTGAGCATGCTGCCCTTTGTGCTGGTGTCCTTCCGCCACGGCGCAAAGTGGGGGCTGTTCACCGGTTTCGTAAACGCCTGCCTGCAAATGATCATGGGCTTCTACCCTCCTCCCGCTTCCACCTTCCTCTACTTCCTCGGTGAGGTGCTGCTGGACTATGTGCTGGCCTTTATGGCACTGGGTCTGGCCGAGCTGTTCGCCCGCCCCTTCAAGAACCGCACCGTGGGCGTGGCCGTAGGCACCTTTGCCGCCGGTTTCCTGCGCTTTATGTGCAGCTTTTTGTCCGGCGTGCTGGTCTGGGGCAACCTGAATGATGGTCTGGCCGCATGGACTTACAGCCTGACCTACAACGGCAGCTATATGCTGCCCGAGACCCTGCTCACCATGGTGGCCGCTGTGCTGCTGTGCCGCGTGGCTCCGCAGATCTTTGACCGTCAGGCACGCTAAGGCGTAGTTTTTCCCAAAAGAGCACTCCCCCGCTTTTTCGATCCCCGCCGGGCACACGCCCTGCGGGGATCTTTTGCTGCAAAAAATTTTCAAAAAACTGTTGACAAGCGCCCCTCCGGCTGGTATAATTACACACGTCGTCAGGCACAAAGCAAGACATTTGGGGGTTTAGCTCAGCTGGGAGAGCGCTTGCATGGCATGCAAGAGGTCACCGGTTCGATCCCGGTAATCTCCACCAGAATGAAAGCACTACACGGAAACGTGTAGTGTTTTTTTGTTGCTGCCAAACGAGTGAGGGTTTAGCTCACCCAGGAGAGTGCCGTGCATGGACTGCAAGAGGGTCACCGTGATTACAACAGCTCGGTATAATCTCCACCAGAACAAAAAAGCGTTTGTCGCAGCCCGCAGGCCGTGACAAACGCTTTTTATTTTACTGTGCGCCCAAGCGCATTTTGAAGTCCTGATAGCCGAAGTGCACCAGTTCCCTGCAATTACCGTCTACACCCAGCAGCCAGATGGGCGGCAGGGGCATCCCATTGAAGGTGTTGTTCTTGCAGGTGGTGTAGATGGCCATATCGCCGAAGATGAGCTTACCGCCCTCGGCAATGGGGGCATCAAAGCTGTAATCTCCGATGATATCTCCCGCAAGGCAGGTGGGGCCGCCCAAGCGGACAGTGTGCGCTTTCTCCCCCGCCTCGCCGGCGTCCAGCAGCGGCGGGCGGTAGGGCATCTCGATGACATCCGGGGTGTGGCAGGCTGCGGACATATCCAGAATGGCAAGACTGGTATCCCCGTTGCGCAGGGTATCCAGCACGGTAGTGACCAGATAGCCTGCGTTCAGCGCCCAAGCCTCGCCGGGCTCCAGATACACCTGTATACCGTACTTCTGCCGCACCGAAAGAATACAGCTTTCCAGCGTGTCAAGGGCATAACCCGGGCGGGTGATGTGGTGTCCCCCGCCGAAGTTGAGCCATTTCATCTTGGGCAGCAGGTCGGCAAACTTTTTCTCCACCGCTTCCAGCGTTACCGCCAGCGCGTCCGCGTCCTGCTCGCAGAGGGTGTGGAAGTGCAGACCATCCAGCAGGGTGGGCAGCTCCGGGTGCGCCGCCACGGCGGCGTCCCACTGAGCACGGGTGGTGCCCAGACGGCTGCCAGGGGCGCAGGGGTCGTAAATTTCATGACCCTCCTGCGTGGAGCACTCCGGGTTGATGCGCAGACCGATGCTTTTGCCCGCTGCCTTTGCCGCCGGGCCGAACTTTGCCAGCTGGCTGGGCGAGTTGAACACGATGTGGTCGGCGTATTGCAGCAATTCCTCAAATTCATCAGCCCGGTAGGCGGCGCAGAACGCATGGTTCTCCTTCTCCGGCAGTTCTTCCCTGCCCAAGCGACTCTCGTACAGGCCGCTGGCCTCGGTACCTGCCAGATAGGGTGCCAGCACCGGGTAGACGTTAAAGTTGGAAAAAGCCTTCTGCGCCAGCAGAATGCGGCAGCCGGTGCGCTGCTGCACCCCCAGCAGGATCTCGCCGTTGCGGCGCAGCTGGGCTTCGTCCAGCAGATAGCAGGGGGTGGGCAGGCGGTGCAGCTGCGCCTCGGACAGGTTTGCCAGCCCCGCAAAGGGCGGGCGGCTGTCGCGCACCCGCATCAGTCCACCAGAGCCGGGTTATGGCTCTCGGAGCGGGGCAGGCCGTACTTATCCAGTGCATCCAGATACGGATCGGGATCAAACTCCTCGACAGTGTGCACGCCCTTGGTGGTCCACTTGCCGGTGAGCAGCATCAGGGCACCACACATGGCGGGCACGCCGGTGGTGTAGCTGATGGCCTGACTGCCCACTTCCTTGTAGCACTCCTGATGGTCACAGACGTTGTAGATGTAGTAGGTCTTGTCCTTGCCGTCCTTTTTGCCGGTAAAGATGCAGCCGATGTTGGTCTTGCCCTTGGTACGGGGGCCAAGGCTGGCGGGGTCGGGCAGCAGGGCCTTGAGGAACTGGATGGGCACGATCTCCTGACCGTTGAAGTTGACCGGGGTGGTGGACAGCATGCCCACGTCCTCCAGACAGCGCATGTGGTCGAGGTAGCTCTGGCCGAAGGTCATGAAGAAGCGGATGCGCTTTGCCTCCGGGATGTTCTTTGCCAGAGACTCGATCTCCTCGTGGTGGAGCAGGTACATATCCTTCTGGCCCACCTGATCAAAGTTGTACTCCCGCTTGATGCTCATGGCCGGGATCTCCACCCAGTGGCCGTTCTCCCAGTAGCTGCCGGGGGCAGAGACCTCGCGCAGGTTGATCTCCGGGTTGAAGTTGGTGGCAAAGGCATAGCCGTGGTCGCCGCCGTTGCAGTCCAGAATGTCGATGGTGTCGATGGTATCGAACTCGTGCTTTTTGGCGTAGGCACAGTAAGCCTGGGTCACACCCGGGTCGAAGCCGCTGCCCAGCAGGGCGGTCAGACCGGCTTCCTCAAACTTTTTGGCGTAGGCCCACTGCCAGCTGTAATCAAAGTAGGCAGAGAAGCCGGCCTCCTTGCAGCGCTTCTCGTAGATGGCGCGCCACTCCGGATCGTCGGTGTTCTCGGGCTCATAGTTGGCAGTGTCCATGTAGTTGACGCCGCAGGCAAGACAGGCATCCATGATGGTCAGATCCTGATAAGGCAGGGCGATGTTCATCACCAGATCGGGCTGGTAGGCCTTGATGAGGGCGATGACCTCCTCCACCTTGTCTGCGTCCACCTGTGCGGTGGTGATCTTGGTGGCGGTGGTGGGAGCCAGCTCAGCAGCCAGCTTATCGCACTTTGCCTTGGTACGGCTGGCGATGCAGATCTCGGTGAACACCTCGGGCACCTGGCAGCACTTATGGATGGCAACAGAGGCCACGCCGCCGCAGCCGATGATCAGAACTTTGCTCATGTCGGTTACTCCTTTATCTGTAAAATGGTAGGTTCGTATTTATACCTGAAAGCCCGGCCAGCCCTTGTCCAGCGCGATCAGGGTCTCGCGCAGCACCTTGCAGGCGGTGGCGGTGGAAACGCCGGTGGTGTCCAGCGTGGGGGCAAGCTCGTTCAGGTCTGCACCGATGATGTTAGCCTTGGTCACGGTGCGGATAGCCTCCAGCAGCTGCAAAAAGCTTACGCCGCCAGCCTCCGGGGTACCGGTGCCCGGGAAGCAGGAGGGGTCAAGGCAGTCCAGATCGATGGTCAGATACACCGGCACCTTGCTCTCGCACAGCTGTGCGGTCAGCTCGGCAAGACCGGTAAAATCGAACTTGTGCATCTCGGTGTGCTGGGCAGCAAACTCAAACTCTGCTCGGTCGCCGCTGCGGATGCAGAACTGATGGATGTGCCCGTCCCCTACCAGCTCGTGGCAGCGGCGCAGCACACAGGCGTGGCTCAGCTTCGCGCCCAGATAGTCGTCCCGCAGGTCGGCGTGGGCGTCAAAATGCACGATATGCAGGTCGGGGTATTTCTTCACCGCAGCCCGCACGGCACCCAGTGTGACCAGATGCTCACCGCCCAGCAGCAGCGGGAACTTGCCGTCCTTCAGGATCTCCTCTGCCCGGGCCTCGATATCGGCCAGTGCCAGCTCGCTAGAGCCGAAGCACAGCTCCAGATCGCCGCTGTCGAACACATCAAAATCGGTCAGGTCGGCGTTCTGGTAGGGGCTGTAAGTCTCCAGACCATAGCTCTCGTGCCGGATGGCCGCCGGGCCGAACCGTGCGCCGGGGCGGTAGCTGGTGGTGGAATCGTAAGGCGCACCGTACAGCACGATGCTGGCGGCGCGGTAGCTGCTGTCGCAGCCGATAAAGGTCTCAACGTTGGGGTGCATCAGTGTTCCTCCACTTCCCGCAGCATCTCCTCCAGAAAAGCCGGCAGGTAGAATGCTCCGATATGCAGTTTGGTGGTGTAGTAGCGGGTGCGCATATTCAGCGCCTTCCACGCTTCTGCGTCCAGATCATCAATGGGATGGTATTTTTTGCTTGCAAAGCCGAACAGCCAGTAGCCCGCCGCAAAGGTAGGGATATGTGCCTGATACACCCGGCTGATGGGGAAGGTGGATGCAATGCGCTTGTGGCTGCGCTGCATGGCGCTGGCGTCCTCGGCGTAGAAGGGGCTGCCCTGCTGGTTGACCATGATGCCGTCCTCTTTCAGGGCGTTGAAGCAGCTGCCGTAGAACTCGCGGGTGAACAGGCCCTCGGAGGGGCCGAAGGGGTCGGAGGAGTCCACGATGATGAGGTCGTACTCCTCCTCGCAGCGGCGGATATACTTCAGGGCGTTCTCAAAGTAGATATGCACCCGGCGGTCATCCATACGGCAGGCATTGCCGGGCAGGTAAGCGCGGCAGGCTTCCACCACCTGCGGGTCCATCTCCACAAGGTCGATGCGCTCCACACGGTCGTAGCGGGTCAGCTCCCGCACCACGCCGCCGTCTCCGGCGCCGATGACCAGAATATCCTTGGCTTCCTTGTGCACCGCCATGGGCACATGGACGATCATTTCATCGTAGATGAACTCATCGCGCTCGGTCAGCATCACGTTGCCGTCCAGCGTGAGCACCCGGCCGAACTCCGGGGTCTCAAAGATATCAATGCGCTGGTAATCGCTCTGCTTGGAGTAGAGCTGCTTGTTCACACGAATGCTGTGCTTCACATCCGGGGTGTGAAACTCTGAAAACCAAAATTCCATCTCTTTCCCTCCTTATGCCAGAACATTCAGGTGCAAAATTTCGGGGTCCTCCGGGCCGGTCATGCTGCAGCCCTTGGCCTTGGCGTACTCGATGTAGTTCAAAATCTCCTTGGTGATGCGCTCGCCGGGTGCAAGGATGGGGATGCCCGGGGGATAGCACATCACGAACTCGCTGCACACCATGCCCTCGGTCTCCCGCAGGGGCAGGCTCTTTTTGGGGGCGTAGAAGGCCTCCTGCGGGCTGGCCGCCACCACGGGGTCGATGTATTCCTGGCTCAGCAGACCAGAACCGTCGGTGCGGTAGCGGCGCTTGATCTCGGCCAGTGCACTGACCAAGCGCTCCACCTCCTGCGGGCGGTCGCCGATGGACAGGTAGGCAAGGATGTTGCCGATATCGCCGAACTCGATCTGAATGTCATACTCGTCCCGCAGGATGTCGTAGACCTCGATGCCGGCAAGACCAATATCCAGCGTATGGACGCTGAGCTTGGTGGTGTCAAAGTCAAAAACAGAATCGCCGTTGCACAGCTCCTTGCCAAAGGCGTAGTAACCGCCTACGGCGTTGATCTCCTCGCGGGCGTACTCGGCAATGTCTGCCACCTGATGGAACACCTGCCGTCCCCGCAGCGCCAGATTGCGGCGGGAGATATCCAGACTGGACATCAGCAGGTAGCTGCCGGAGGTAGTCTGGGTCAGGTTGATGATCTGGCGCACATAGCCCGGGTGCACGTTGGGACCGATGAGCAGCAGGCTGGACTGGGTCAGGCTGCCGCCGCTCTTGTGCATGGACACCGAGGCCATATCTGCGCCCGCCGCCATGGCAGAAACCGGCAGGCCGCCGCCAAAGTAGAAGTGGGTGCCGTGGGCTTCATCCGCAAGGCAGAGCATCCCGGCGTCGTGCGCCATTTTTACGATGGCACGCAGGTCGGAGCAGATGCCGTAGTAGGTGGGGTTATTCACCAGCACAGCCACAGCGTTGGGGTGCTCCTTGATGGCCTTTGCCACCTGCTCCCGCTTCATGCCCAGCGAAATGCCCAGACGCTTATCCACCTCCGGGTTCACATACACCGGCACAGCGCCGCACAGCACCAGCGCGTTCAGCACGCTGCGGTGCACATTGCGGGGCAGAATGATCTCATCGCCCCGCTTACAGGCGGTAAGTACCATGCTCTGCACGCTGCTGGTGGTGCCGCCCACCATTAAAAAGGCGTGTGCTGCGCCAAAGGCATCGGCAGCAAGCTCCTCAGCTTCCCGGATGACCGACACCGGGTGGCAAAGGTTATCCAGCGGCTTCATACTGTTCACGTCCACGCCCACGCACTGCTGACCCAGAAAAGCGGTCAGCTCCGGGTTGCCGCGGCCCCGCTTGTGGCCGGGCACGTCAAAAGGCACCACCCGCATCTGCCGGAACCGCTCCAGCGCCTCGTAAATGGGCGCACGGCGCTGATCCAGCCGGGAACGCGCTTTGTTCTCGTTCATCATTTCCTCCGTCCCTGTTCTTCTTTTTGCACAACAAAAAAGCGCAGACACTGCACAAATATGCAGACCTGCGCTTGGAGCAGCTTTTTCCGCGCTGATAAAGCACCCAGCCGTAAGTGCCGGTGCTGCGCGTTATTCGCGATCCAAAAAGACGGGGTGATGAGAGTCTATATAGCAACTACACTTTTACTACTCTTATTGACCGTTTCACAAGTCTGCGCATAGGCTGCGCAATTTCATGGTTGTAAAGGAACCAACTTATAAAATTTGAGCTTCAAACTCAATCAATAATGGCAGCTTGCGCCGCCGGTCGGCAGTGGACCCGGCTGTCCGTATGGCCTTAGCCCCGTTTGGGCGGTCCCGAGTAAATTGCTTTGAAAAGACTCTGCAAGGCGGCGTCTCTCAAAATCAACAAAAGAATAACATGATTCGCCCCGTCTGTCAACCAAAACTTTTTGGCAGTCGCCCGCTGCGGGTGCGCAGGGCGGCGCTCGGCGCGCAAAATGGAGCATTTTGTGCAAAAAAGCAGATACCCTTCCCGGCGCAGTATGCTATAATAAAGGTGCAATGAATGGAGAAAGAGGGTGTATGGATGGCACTGCCAATCGCCATCGTAGAGGATCAGACCCCGGACGCCCAGCGGCTGGAGGAGTTGCTGCAACAGCAGCTGCCCGAAGCCGAGTGCACATGGTTTGCCTGCGGGGATGATTTTCTCCGTGCCGCAGCAGAGCCCGGCTTATACGCCGTGGTGTTTCTGGATATCTGCATGGCGGGCACCAACGGCATCGAGACCGCCCGCCGACTGCGGCAGGCCGACCCGGAGGTGCTGATCGTATTCGTGACCTCCTCGCCGGAATATGTATGGGATGCCTTTCCGGTGCACCCCTTCGATTACCTGCTCAAACCCTATCAGGAGGAAAAATTCGTGCACCTTGCCGCCGAGCTGCGGCGGGCGCTGCGTTGTAAGGAGCCGGAACTGGAGATCCGCATTGCCCGCCAGAGCATTCAACTGCCGCTGCGCAAGGTGCTGTACGCCATTGCCCGGAACCACTACGTCCTTATCACCACCGAGGATGGCGAGTACCGCGCCATGTGCAGTTTTGCGCAGATCGAAGAAAAGCTTACTGCTCTGGAAAACTTTATGAGCTGCAACCGGGGCGTTATCATCAACATGGACAAGGTGCTGCGGTTCGGGGAGGACTGCATCGAGATCTTGGACGGCACCCGCCTGCCGGTACGGCAGAAGGATAAATGCACCCTGCTTGCCCACTTTACACAATACCAGTTCCGCCACATGCGGCAGGAGCTGCACTGAGGAAAGGAGCAGCCGCCATGGATCTTGCCCTGTTCGGCCGTTATTTTCTGGATTTTGCGCTGCTGTACCCCAGCGCGTTTCTGTGTCTGGCATCCCTATGGGAAAAGCTGCGCACCCCCAGGCGCACCGCCTGCATCGCTGCCGGATGCATTACCCTGCTGTGCATCGGCTGCGCCGCACTTTGCTCCGTGTTCGGGCTGAGCAGCAATTCTCTCCTGCCCGCCATCGTGCTGGTCTCCTTCTGGCTGCTGCGCTGGCGGGTAACGCCGGAAGTGACCGTAAGCCAGACCGCGTTTCTGTTTTCCATCTCTGCCGTGATGATGGCGGTGTGTTCCCTGCTGTCGACGCTGCTCAACGCCCAGACCGAGATCTCCAACCCACAGACGGTCTGCCTTGCCTCCACGGCGCTGCTGCGGCTGGGCCTTGCCGCGGTGCTCACCGTGCTGTTCTGGTTCACCGCCGTGCAGTGGAGCCGATGGCTGCTGCGGGAGTACAGCGGTGAAGCCTTCTGGCAGTCTGCGTGGCCGCTGCCCGCCCTCTATGCCGTTTTTCTGGTATACTGTATGCCGCTGAACCCCGCCGTGGTGCTGGTCGGGCGACTGAAGATCATCTCGGTGCTGGCGGTATCCATCTCGCTGTTCGGCATCTTTCTGCTGCTGTACGAGATGTACCGCGTTGCCCGGGAGTTTACCCGCAATGCCCGGCTGGACCGGGAAAACCAGCTGCTGGCCATGGAATCCCGCCGGTACATGGAGTTACAGACCTATCTGGACAACACACGCCGTCTGCGGCACGACTTCCGGCAGCATCTGCATGTGATTGCCGGACTGACCGAGACCGGGCAGCTGGAGGAGCTGAAAAGCTATCTGCACCAGTATGAAAGCGAGCTCAGCGAGCACCGTCCCAGCCTGTGCGCTAATGCCGCCGTGGATGCACTGGCCGGATATTACGACCATGCAGCCGGGCAGCAGAGCGTTCCTGTGGAGTGGAAGCTGGCACTGCCCCGGCAGCTTCCCATGCCGGAGGCCGACCTGTGCACCATTCTGGGCAATCTGCTGGAAAACGCCCTGCACGCCAGCCAGAAGCTGCCGCCGGAGCAGCGCCGGGTGCAGGTGATGGCGCAGATGCTCAGTCCCGCCATGCTGGGGCTTGTGGTGGAGAACCGTTACGACGGCATGCTGAAAAAACAGCAGGGCATCCTGCGCTCCACCAAGCACGAGGGCACCGGCATCGGGCTGGTATCTGCCGAGACGGTAGTGCACAAATATAACGGCAATCTGCATCTGGAGACCGAGGAGCAGATCTTCCGGGTGAATGTTCTGTTAAATCTGTAACCACCGGCAGGCCAACGTGAAAGCGTTCACAAAAAAAGCAGCGCCGTCCTTTGCAGAGAGGTTTCTCTACGAAGGGCGGCGCTGTATTATTTTTCAAGCTTCTCCGTGCTTTTTTGTGCGGCTTCCAGCTCGTCCACCCGCTTTTGCAGGGCGGTGATCTTATCGTCCATTTTCAAAAATGTCCAGGCCAGAACGGCCAGCACCAGCGCGGGAGGAACGACCATCCACAGGGACTGCTGACACCAGAGCAGCAGCGAATAGCCGCCGAATACAGTAAAAATAAATACGGCAAACAGACTTGCAGCCAGTACAGCAAAAAATCCCATACAGAAAGTCTCCTTTCAGTTATTCTTCCGTTTCTTCCTCGTCCGGGTCCAGCTCAATGCTGAACACGGCTTTTTTCAGCTTTCCGCAGCCCTGCGCCTTCAGGCCGGATTTATACGGTTCCCCCGCCAGATACAAGGCAAAGCGTCCCTCGCACAGCATTCCGGCAATGCTGGTACCGGCAGTGCCTACGGTGGTGTCGGCGGCTTCATCGGTTGGCTTGGTGGGCGTCAGCTCCGCAAGGCTTACCTCAAACAGCTCACTGCCGTCCAAGTCAGTCTCCAGCGTAATGTGATTGTCGTGCCGCTGGAACAGTGCCTTGTCGGAGGTCTGGGGCGTGACGGTGCTCACGGTGACCACCGCCTTGTCCCCATCGATGCGGGTGCGCCCGGCAGGCAGGGTGGTGATATCCCGCGCCATGATGTACTCAATCACGGTGTCCAGATTGTCGCTTACGCCCAGATAGTTGGGCAGGTTGTTCAGGGTATCGTAGATCATGGAAAAAGTCCTCCGTCTGTGTTGTTTCAGTTACCTGTATGGTATCACAGGTCAGGGACAGATGCAATATGTGTGCGGGCGGATGTCGCGAGCCGCGCAGAAAAGGAACCCGGGTCGCGGCTCCCAGCGGCTGCGTCGTGCCTTGGGCGGCACGCGCATCCTGCTGGCCGCAGCCCCAACAGCTCCTCCCTGTTTCTGCCGCTGGCAGCGGTCGTCGCTGTTGCACAGGGGCTTTCCCCCGCCGGACTATTCGGCGGGTCGTTGTTGTTCGAATCCACCCTTGCAGCCCCTTTTCAAGGCAGATAAAACAGAAACTCCAGTACCCGGTTCGGATACTGGAGTCCTTGGTGGGCGCGGGTGGATTCGAACCACCGAAGCTGAAAGCAGCAGATTTACAGTCTGTCCCCATTGGCCACTCGGGAACACGCCCATATTCATTTTTGCAGTCACGTGGACTGCCTGTATATGTTACCACTGAAAGCGCAATTTGTCAACCCATAATTTGGGCTGGGCGCAAAAAAAGAAGAAATAAAGGCAGAGATCACAAAAGCCCTCCCGCTCGGGTGCGCTTTACAGCGTCCGGGCGGGAGGGCTTTTCAGCCTGACAAAAACAGGTCAGGAGAAAATCACTTCTGGTTCTTCATGTAGATGTGGTGCGGCAGACCGGCGATGTACAGCGGGGTCAGCTCGGCCTGAATCAGCGGACGGGCGTAGTCCAGGAAGTCCTCAGTCATCTGGGTGTGGTTGTTGTTCATCCAGCTCAGGGGAACCTTTTTTTCCAGGTTGGCGACCTCGCTGATGGGATGCAGCTCGGTGGTGCACTGGTAAGGATTGTTGGAGATGCGCTTCAGGGCAACCATCTGACCGGTAACACCCTCAAAGGCTGCCTTGGCAGCGGCACCGCCTACCTGATAGGCCTCGGTGATGTCGGTGCGGCTGGTCAGGTGACCGGCGCAGCGCTGCAAGGTGGAAAGCTCGATGCAGCGGGTCTTGGTGTCCAGATTGCGGGCCACCACATTGGCCAGATACCGTGCGGTACCGGTCAGTGCCTTGTGGCCGAAAGCATCCACTGCGTGCACGTCGTCCGCCAGCTCGCAAACATAGCGGCCATCCTCCAGCTTTACGCCTTCGGAAACGGCAATGACGATGCTGGGCTTCTTTTCCTGCATCACACGCACTTTTTCCACAAAGCGCTCCACGTTGAAGGGAACCTCGGGCAGGCAGATCATGTCCACGCCCTCGCAATCGTCGCTCTTGGCCAGTGCGGCGGCGGCGGTCAGCCAGCCGGCGTTGCGGCCCATGATCTCGACGACGGTGACATACTTGGTGCCGTAGACGGTGGCGTCGCGGATGATCTCCTTCATCACCACGCCGATGTACTTGGCCGCAGAGCCGTAGCCGGGGGTGTGGTCGGTGACCATCAGGTCGTTGTCGATGGTCTTGGGCACGCCCATAAAGCGGATGTCGCTGCCAACGCGCTGGCCATAGTCAGCCAGCTTGCCGATGGTGTCCATGGAGTCGTTGCCGCCGATGTAGAAGAAGTAGCCGATGTTCAGCTTTTCCAGAATGGCGAACAGCTTTTTGTACACCGCCTCGTCATCCCGCCAGTCGGGAAGCTTATAACGGCAGCTGCCCAGAAAGCTGGACGGGGTGCGCTTGAGCAGCTCGATGTCCAAGTCATCGGTCAGCAGGGTGGAAAGATCCACCACCCGCTCCTCCAGCAGACCGGCAACACCGTTGCACATACCGTACACGATGTCTGCGCCGCGGTTCTTGCAGCTTTCAAAGACACCTGCCAGACTGGCATTGATGACAGAGGTGGGGCCGCCGGACTGACCGACGATTGCGTTTTTTCCCATGATGATTTCTCCTTTTTTGTTTTTTCTGTTTCGGCTATAAAAACGTGCAGTCGCACGAAAACAGACGCGGAAGGGAAAGGCAGATCACAGACGGATGTGGCGGGGGGTACCGTTCACATACACAGGGGTCACCTCGTCCAGGATCAGCGGACGGGCATACTCCTCAAAGGCTTCGGTCACCTGCATCCCGTCCGGAGTGATCCATTCCAGCGGGACCTTCTTTTCCAGATTTGCCACCTGCTGCACATCCACAGACTCGGTGATGCACTGGTACGGGTAGTTGGAGACCCGCTTGAGGGCGATCATGCGGCCGCTCTCGCCTGCAAAGGCAGCAGCGGCGGCGGCACCGCCAACGGCGTAGGCCTCGTTCACATCCGTGCGGCTGGCCAAATGGCTGGCGCAGCGCTGCAGGGTGGAGAACTCGATGGCACGGCTCTTGCACTGCAGCTTGTCGTGGATGAGCTCCGAAAGGTAACGGCTGGTGCCGCTGAGGATGGCCTTGTGGCCAAAGGCATCCAGCTGCCCGGCGGTGGATACCAGATCGCACAGGTAGGTGCCGTCTGCAGTCTTTACGCCCTCGCTGGCTGCGATGATAACGTTGGACTTTACCCGCTGCAGCTCGTCCACCCGGGCAAGGAACTTGTCCTGATCAAAGGGTACTTCCGGCAGCAGGATCAGGTCGGGGCCTTCGCAGTCCTCGCCGCCCGCCAGACAGGCCGCACCGGCCAGCCAGCCTGCGTGACGGCCCATGATTTCGGCCACCGTCACGCTGCGGATGTTATACACCGAGGAGTCGCGGATGACTTCCTTTAAGATGGTAGCAATGTACTTTGCGGCAGAACCGTAGCCGGGGGTGTGGTCGGTGAGGCACAGGTCGTTGTCGATAGTCTTGGGCACACCGATAAACCGCACATTGCTGCCCACCTGCTGCCCGTAGCGGGACAACTTTGCGATGGTATCCATCGAGTCGTTGCCGCCGATGTAGAACACGGCACAGATGTCGTACTTGTCAAACAGGGTGAACAGCTTGACGAACGGGGTGGCATCGGTGTCCGGGTCGGGCAGCTTGAAGCGGCAGCTGCCCAGATAGCTGGACGGAGTACGCTTGAGCAGCTCGATGCTCATGCGGTCGTCCAGCAGGACGTTGAGCTCCAGCAGCTCTTCCTTGAGCAGACCCTCGATGCCGTACTTCATGCCGTACACCTTGTCTGCACCCAGACTGCGGGCGGCTTTGTATACGCCCGCAAGGCTGGAGTTGATCACGGCGGTAGGGCCGCCGCTCTGACCAATGATGATATTCTTGGCCATGGAAACCTCCTTCAGATCATATAAAATGTGTCCGCTGCCGGGCAAACGGCTTTCCGCACCGTCCGGTAAAGTGGTCTGTCGGCCCTGCACTGCCAACGGACCGGGACGGCAAAACAGCCATCTGCCGCAACTGACACAAAAATATTTGCAGCTTGTGTATTTGCTTTTTGTAAAATGTGCAAAATAAGCTGCAATTCTATTGTACCCGTTTTGCCTGTTGTATGCAAGACCCAATTGGTTGCACAGGCAAAAAAAATATGATAAAATGGGTGCGCACTCCAAAATTACCGGGCAGAAGCACCTGCCTGTTGGGATAAATGCAGAAAGCTGGACAGAAAATATGGGCATTTCACACGAGTATCATTCGGCACCCCGGCGGCGCACGCGCGGGGGCATCGGCGGCAAGCTGCGGCTGGCTGGAGTCATTGTGGCCATCCTGCTGGTCGCCTATGCGGTGACCGCCATCTTGGAAAAAGGGACTGCGGAGGAGGAAAGCACCCCGCAGACCGGCGCAGGCGGCATTGCACAGAACATTCTGGCACCGCTGCCCATGCAGGGCGAGGCGGCCTCTGGCAGCGGCAGCGAAAGTACAGCCGACAGCAGCGGCACGGCGCAGGCGGTACAGCTGGAAAGCTTCGGCCCGGCCCGGCAGACCGATGGAGCCTATACCATTAAGGCGTATGACGCCAGTGTTATCCGGCAGCCGACCTGCGGTCAGGTAGACCTGAGCTATTTTTCGGACGCCGCCTTTCTGGGCGACAGCCTGACGGTGGGCTTCTCGGACTATCAGATCAATCTGAGCGGCGCGCTCATCTGCGGCTATACGGGTGTGGGGCCGGACGCCATCGTCAACCGCGCCGCCGTCAAGAGCCCCACTCGCGGGCAGGAGGTAGCGCTGGATGTGCTGGCAGCGGCGCAGCCCAAAAAGCTGTATATCCTGCTGGGCACTAACACCCTGACCACCTTGGGCGCATCTGACCGTTTTCTGGCCTACTACGGCCAGATGCTGGACGAGCTGCGCCAGACGCTGGGCGAGGACTGCATTATTTATGTGCAGTCCATCCCGCCGGTACGGCCTGCGGCAGCGGAAAAGAAGCCGGGGCTTGCCTCGGACGTGCTGCGCGGCGTGAACGAGCAGCTGGCACAGCTGGCCGCCAGCAAGGGCTGCGTTTATCTGGACCTGTGGGAGGCACTGGCTGACGGCGAGGGCAACCTGAAAGAGATGATCGCCGCACCGGACGGCGTGCACCTTTCGGCCGGCAACGGCTACGGCGCATGGGTCACCTACCTGCGCAACCACGCAAAATATTCCGCAAATAACCCGTGGATCATGGGCAGCGCGTACAGCGCAGAATAAAAAACAAAAAGCAGGTGCACCGCCTTTTCAAAAGCCAACGCTTTTGATAAAGATGCGGTGCACCTGTTTTTTTGTATTACTTTTTATCCTGTGGGTCATCCAGCCCTTTGAACATCACCATGCCCAGATTTGCAAAGCTGGCACCCAGCACAAAACCCACTGTCCCCAGCGACACACTGAACAAAACGCCCATGGCAATGCCGAACAGGATGCCCGCGATTTGACTTTTCTTCATTTTACTGCTCTGCCTTTCCGTACCATGCAACGGACAGCCGCCACGAGGCGACATACAGCGCCAGCACCGCTGCCAGCACTGCGACCAGCACCAGCAGCGAGCCCTGCGCGGGCAGGATGCTGTTCAGCAGAATCCCACCGGAGGACACCGTAATGCCCATCAAGCCTCCCAGCATGCCAATGCAAAGATAATACACATATTTTGCCTTCTCGTAGCCAAAGCGGTAGGTCAGGGGCAGCAGGATGATGTTGCCCAGCAGGGTCAGCATCGCCACCTGAAACAGGGTCGCCACGGTGAGCTGCACCGTTACTGTACCCCAGAGCAACTGTGCTGCTGCCAGCGCCGCCATACTCAGCAGCTCCGCCAGCGCCATACCACACAAGCCGATGAGGTATTTGCCGCCCACGATCTGCTCTTTTGTCACCGGCAGAGCAGCGCAGTAAGCGCTGAACCGGCTGTTCTGGTCGTACGCCAGCAAGGTCATGGGCAGCATCCCCAGCATAATCCCGCTGTACTGCATAAAGAAATTAGAGCCTTCCTTCATGCAAAACACTCCCACCAGCATCATAGCAATCGACACCAGAATGATCCATCTGATATAGCACCACGTCTGATAGGCATCCTTCAATAGCAGACCTTTCATTGCACATCTTCCCCTTTCACCATCAGTACAAACAATTCCTCAATGCTTACCGGGGTAAGCTCTACCCCGGCGGGCATTGTATCCCGGCGCACAAGCGCCTCGGCGCCGTAGGGGCTGACCCGCTTGCCGTACACCGGCGTATCCAGTGCCGCCAGCTGCGCCGCCGTGCCATGCCACAGAGCGTATTCCTCCCGCAGGGCGTCCTTTTCCTCGCAGAGCAGCAGCCTGCCCTTGTGCAGAAAGGCGATGGTATCGCACAGCTTTTCCAAGTCGCTGACGATGTGGGAGGAGATGAGAATGGAGTGGTTTTCATCCCGGGCAAAGTCCAGCAGCAGGTCGATCACCTCGTCCCGCACCACCGGGTCCAGCCCGTTGGTGGCTTCGTCCAACAGCAGCAGCTTCGGGTGGTGCGCCAGCGCCACAGCGATGCACAGCTTCATCTTCATGCCGGTGGAGTAGTCCTTGTACTGCTTTTTGTCCGGCAGACCAAACTTTTGGCACAGCTCCGCATAGGCGGCAGCGTCCCAGTTGTGGTAGATGCCCGCCATCACCTTGCCCGCCTGCACGGCATTCAGGCACAGGGGGATGCCCTCGCTGCCCAGCACCACGCTGATCTCCTCTTTGGTGCGGACGGAAACAGTGCGGTTGTCCCTGCCAAGGATGGTCACGGTGCCGCCGTCCCGCTGCACCATGTCCAAGATCAGCCGGATGGTAGTGCTCTTACCCGCCCCGTTTTCACCAATCAGGCCGCAGATGGTGCCGCCGGGCAAGGTCAGGTCCAGCGGCCCAAGGGTAAAGTCCTTATAGTGCTTTGTAAGTCCCCGCAGTTCCAGTGCGTTCATATTCAGCCCTCCCATAGCAGTTCCAGCATCTCCCCCAGCTCTTCCCTGCTCAGCCCGCAGGATGCGGACAGGCGGACGGCCTCGGTAAGATGTTCTTCAATCTTTTTCAGGTTTTCTTCCCGCAGCAACTCGGTGTTTTTCGGGGCTACAAAAAAGCCCTTGGCCGGTACTGCGTAAAGAAAGCCCTCTTTTTCCAGTTCATCGTAGGCGCGCTTGGTAGTAATGACGCTGATGCGCAGATCCCGTGCCAGCCCCCGGATGGAGGGCATGGCCTCGTCCGGCTGCAAAGCCCCGCTGATGATCTGCTGCTTGATCTGGTTGTAGATCTGGTCATAGATGGGCGCGCCGCTTTTGTTGTTGATAAACAGTTCCATCGGCTGCTCCTTTAATGATTGCGTTTTGTCTGTATATGTACAGTATATACAGTAGATACAGGCTTGTCAAGAGGGTGCGCAAAAAAATACACCCGCCGCCCAAAACGGACAGCGGGTGCAATTTTTATAGGTTTTACAGTGCCTTGATAGCGGTCTTGATGCGCTCGGCGGCAAGCTTGGTCTTTTCCGCATCGCCGAAGGCGGTCAGACGGAAGTAGCCTTCGCCGCACTCGCCAAAGCCCACGCCGGGGGTGCCTACCACGCCGCAGTTTTCCAGCAGCCAGTCGAAGAACTCCCAGCTCTTCATGTTGCCGGGGCAGCGCAGCCAGATGTAGGGGCTGTTCTTGCCGCCGCAGTACCACACACCGCACTCGTCCAGTGCATCGGCAATGACCTTTGCGTTGCGGCGGTAGTAGTCCAGATTGGACTGGATCTCGGCCATGCCGCTCTCGGTGAACACTGCGGCAGCGGCGCGCTGTACCACATAAGGCACGCCGTTGAACTTGGTGGTCTGACGGCGCAGCCAGAGCTTGTTGATGCTCATGCCCTCGCGCTCCAGCTCCTTGGGCACGACGGTGTAGCCGCAGCGGGTGCCGGTAAAGCCTGCGATCTTGGAGAAGGAGCAGATCTCCACAGCGCACTCGCGTGCACCCTCGATCTCGAAGATGCTGCGGGCAAGCTCGCCGTCCGAAATAAAGCACTCGTAGGCGGCATCGTACAGGATGATGGCATCGTTCTTGCGGGCGTAGTCCACCCATGCTTTCAGCTGTGCGCGGGTGTAGGCAGCGCCGGTGGGGTTGTTGGGGCTGCAAATATAGATGATGTCTGCCTTCACGCTCTCGTCCGGCATGCCAAGGAAGCCATTTTCCTGCCCGGTGCGGCTGTAAATGATCTTGCGGCCGTCGGTGACGTTATCGTCCACATAGGTGGGGTACACAGGGTCCGGTACCAGCACGGTATTGTCCACATCGAACAGACCCAGCAGGTTTGCAAGGTCACTCTTTGCGCCGTCCGAGATAAAGATCTCGTCCTCGGCGATCTGGGTGCCGCGGCCGGCGTAGTAACCCTGAATGGCCTGCTTAAGGAAGGGGTAGCCCTGCTCCGGGCCGTAGCCGTGGAAGCCCTCTTTGGTGCCCATCTCCTCGGCAGCATCGCGCATGGCCTGCACCACGCACTTTGCCAGCGGCTGGGTCACATCGCCGATGCCCAGACGGATGATCTCTTTTTCCGGATGTGCTTCCTGATACGCAGCTACCTTGTGGGCAATGTCCACGAACAGGTAGCTGGCCTTCAGTTCGTTGTAATGCTTGTTCATCTTCATGATACTTTCCCTCGCTTCTATATTGTGGAACCCTCTCAGGCATCTCGCGTCCGCTCGATGCCAGCTCCCCCCAGAGGGGGAACTTTTTCAAAGGGTCATTTTACACTTCGGTCGTGCCCTCGCACACGGTCTCGGCTGCACCGGTCATCAGCAGCTGCTTGCCGGGCAGCACCCGGATGGTCAGCTCACCGCCGCGCAGCTGCACATGGACGTCCTCTCCGGCGGGGCAGATGCCCAGCTCGGTCAGGGCTGCCACAGTGGCACAGGTGCCGGTACCGCAGGCCCATGTCTCGCCGCTGCCGCGCTCCCACACACGCATCTTCAGGTGGGTGGCGTCCACCACCTGCACAAACTCGGTGTTGATGCGCTCCGGGAAGTTTTCGTGGTGCTCAAAGCCCGGGCCGATCTGCTCCAGCTTCAGGCTGTCCACCTCCGGCACAATGGTCACGCAGTGGGGGTTGCCCACGCTGATGCAGGTCACCCGCCACAGGTTCTCTTCCACCTCCAAGGGCAGGTCTACCAGCGGCCCTTCGCCCATGTTCACGGCGGGCAGCGCCGCTGCCATAGCGGTGTAGGCACCCATCTCCACCTGCCACAGCCCCTCGCCCATGCGGGCAACGGTCTTTAAGCCGCTGAGGGTGTCGATGGCAAGCTTCGGCTTTGCCATGCCGTGGGTGTACAGCCACTCGGCCACGCAGCGGATGCCGTTGCCGCACATCTTGCCCTCGCTGCCGTCCGCATTGAAGATGCGCATCATGGCGTCTGCCCCGGCTGTGACCGGTGCGCAGATGCAGATAATACCGTCCGCGCCGATGGAAAAGTGCCGCCGGGACAAGCGCTCTGAAAGCGCTGCGATCTCCTCCGGCACACCGGAGGTGCGGCAGTCCAGATAGATGTAATCGTTGGCGCAGCCCTGCATTTTGGTGAATGAAAGCTTCATGCTTATCGCTCCTTATAAAAGGGACTGGTCAGTCCCTGTAAACTCATTACTTTATAATGATAAAAAAACCGGCACGAGATGTCAAGGGAAAAAGCAGCTTTCAGACAATTTTCTTCAGTTGCTGCAAAACAGGGCTTGACAATACGCACTGCATGGGATATAAAAAATAGAGAGCGCTTTGTACAGCAGGCAAGGCTGTGCCGGATACCGGAGGCTTTTTCCGGGGCACGGCGGGCTGTACGCGTATGCAATACAACTGCAAAAAGGAGACCACAGGAATGGATACTTTTGAAAAAATCCGTGCATTGCTGGCTGAGCAGCTGGACGTTGACCCGGCAAAGATCACGCTGGAAAGCGATATCATGAGCGATTTCGAGGCGGACAGTCTGGATATCGTGGATATGGTGATGACGCTGGAGGACGAATTCGGCATCGAGGTGCCGGATGACGCCATCGAGTCCCTGCGCACCGTAGGCGATGTGGTAAACTTTGTGGATAGCCACGCGCAGAACTGATTTTTTTAGGCAAAAGCCCCGCCTTTGCAGTGCGGCACACGGCCGTGCAGGCAGACGGGGCTTTATTATGGTTCGTGCGGAACGTAAAGCGTTTGGCGCACGGCCTTGGGAGGATATAACAAAATGGCAAAAGACAACAAGAAGCTCGTGCAGGCGATCACCAGTCAGGAAGAAAACTTTGCACAGTGGTACACCGATATCTGCGTGAAGGCAGAGCTGGTGGAGTATTCCAGTGTGAAGGGCTTTATCATCCTGCGCCCCTATGGTCAGGCCATCTGGGAACTGATCCAGAAGGATCTGGATGCCCGGTTCAAGGCTACCGGCCATGAGAACGTGGCTATGCCGGTGCTGATCCCGGAGAGCCTGCTGCAGAAGGAAGGCGAGCTCGTCAATGGCTTCGCGCCGGAGGTGGCGTGGGTCACGATGGGCGGCTCCGACAAGCTGGAAGAGCGTCTGGCTGTCCGCCCCACCAGCGAGACCATGTTCTGCGACCACTGGTCCCGCGTGCTGCACAGCTACCGTGAGCTGCCCATGAAGTACAACCAGTGGTGCAGCGTGGTGCGCTGGGAAAAGACCACCCGTCCCTTCCTGCGCAGCCGCGAGTTCTGGTGGCAGGAGGGTCACACCATCCACGAGACCGCTGCCGAGGCCGAGGCTGAGACCCAGCAGCAGCTGAACTGCTACGCAGATACCTGCGAGCAGGATCTGGCGATCCCCGTGGTGAAGGGCCGCAAGACCGACAAGGAAAAGTTTGCCGGTGCCGAGGCCACCTACACCATCGAAGCCATGATGAAGGACGGCAAGGCTTTGCAGAGCGGCACCAGCCACTACTTTGGCGACAAGTTCAGCAAGGCTTACGATGTCACCTTTACCGGCCGCGACAACCAGCTGCATCATCCGTTCCAGACCAGCTGGGGCGTTTCCACCCGTCTGGTGGGTGCTATCATCATGACCCACGGCGATGACGACGGCCTGATCCTGCCCCCGGCCATTGCCCCCATTCAGGTGGTGGTGGTGCCCATTGCCGCCCACAAGCCCGGCGTTTCCGAAAAGGCTGCCGAGCTGGCCGAGAAGATCAGCAAGTACGCCCGCGTGAAGCTGGACGACAGCGACAACGCCCCCGGCTGGAAGTTTGCCCAGTGGGAGATGAAGGGCGTGCCCCTGCGCCTTGAGATCGGCCCCAAGGATCTGGAAAAGAACCAGTGCGTTCTGGTGCGCCGCGATACCCGCGAGAAGGTCTTTGTAAGCTTGGACGAGCTGGAGACTGCCATTCCCGCCCAGCTGGAGGCTCTGCGCAAGGACCTGTACCAGCGTGCGCTGGAAAACCGCGAAAAGCGCACATGGGCTGCCACCACCATGGACGAGGTGAAGGAGCTGGCCAAGGCCAACACCGGCTACATCAAGACCATGTGGTGCGGCGATCTTGCCTGCGAGATGAAGATGAAGGAAGAGGCCGGACTTTCCAGCCGTTGTATGCCCTTTGAGCAGGAGCAGCTCAGCGATGTGTGCCCCTGCTGCGGCAAGCCCGCCAAGGCCATGGTCTACTGGGGCGTTGCTTACTAAGCAACCGCTTCTCTGAGCCTTTGCGCGGGACGATCTGAAATGGCCGCCGCGTGCGCTTTGGCCATCTTCAGTGGAAAGAATATTTTATAGTTCGGGACAGCGGAACGCCTGCGGGCGTTCCGCTGTTCCCTTTTTACAGGAGGGGTCACAGAGGGAAACAGCTGTCCTATTGCTGACAACCTGCACATTCTCTGCTGTGGCACTCTCAGCAAAAAAGAACCGCCACCCTGGCCGGTGACGGTTCTTAGTCTTTAAGAGCTTACATCAAAAGGGCTGACCGCTTGTCGCAGTGCCTTTTCTATTTACAGTATACCCGCTTTTGAGGTTTCTGTCAAGAGCACGCCGTTTCGTTTCTGCGTGCTTTTTTCTTACCGGTCAAAGGTGGTGCTGAGGGTGGTCTGCCAGCTTTCGCCGGGGGCAAGGCAGGCGGCTGCGGCGCGCTGCTCCCAGTCCTGCGGGTCGGTGGCAGCGGCGGGCAGGCTATGCCACGGCTCAATGCACACAAAGCGCACCGGCTTTGCAGGAGCCGACCAGATGAGCGAATAGGGGTAGCCCTCCACCTTGCAGGTGATATTGCGTCCGGTGTCCTTCTCGCAGATGCCGATGGTTTCAGTGCGCAGGCCTGCCATGCAGAAGCTGTCATTGGCAAACAGGTCATCGGTCAGCGGGATCGTCTGCTGGTTCTTCCACTGGTAATAGCTCTTGCCGCTCAGCAAGCCGTTGGGGCGGGCATCGAGGATGACCGGGCTTTCTGGCCGGTCAAAGCGGAACTCGTAGTCGGTGGTGGTGTGCTTGGCGTCGAACGGCACATTGAACGCCGGGTGAAAACCAATGCCGAAACGCAGCTCCTCGGTGCCGGGGTTCGTCACCTGCAAAGTATGGTGCACGGTCTTGCCCTCCAGACGGAAGGTACTGGTGAGTACAAAATCATAGGGGAAGCGCTCTGCCTTGATGGCATCGTCCGCCCGCAGCTCCAGCTGGATGGTATCCCCTTCTGCCCGCAGCAAGGTGTGCTCCAGATCCCGGGCAAAGCCGTGCTGACCGCCCTTCCATGTTTTGCCCTTGGCGGTAAAGCTGCCGTCCACCAGCTTGCCCGTCCACGGGAACAGGATGGGTGCATGGCGCTTCCAGATGGCGGGGTCGGCCTGCCAGAGCAGCTCTTCGCCTGCGGCGTTTTTCAGGCTGACGGCCTCTGCACCGTGGGTATCCACGGTCAGGGTCAGGAATTCGTTGTGAATGGTTGCCTGCATTTTCAGTGTCTCCTTTGTCCTTCTTATTTTCCGGGGTCTACTGTTTCCAGTATACTCCCCCGTGTGCCAAAAATAAAGCCCCTTCCCATGCTTGCACAAATCGTCACTGGGCAAAAGGCTTCCCCCGACCGGGGGAAGCCTTTATTCGGAAGCACGATTTCCATGCTCTGCTTGCTTCAACAGGGCTGTGCCAGCGGCAGGGTGACGGCAAATGTAGTGCCGTTTTCGCTGCTGCTCTCCACGGTCACGCCGCCGCCGTGCAGTACGGCGATCTCCCGCACAAGGGCAAGCCCAAGCCCCACGCCGCCCATCTCCCGGCTGCGGGACTTATCCACCCGGAAAAAGGGCTGGAAGATGCTCTCCCGGCAGTCTGCGGGGATGCCGGGGCCGGTATCTGCAACGCGCAGCACAGCGGCCTGCTTTTCCTGCCGCAGGGTGACGCGCACTGCCCCGCCGGGACGGTTATACTTGATGCTGTTTTCCACCAGATTGAACACCAGCCGGTAGATCAGCGCATCACTACCCACCATGCCCAGCTCCGCGCAGTCCTGCTGCAAGGAGATGTTGTTTTTCTGGGCAAGGGAGGTCAGGTCGGTCAAGATCTCCTCCACCAGCGGTGCAAGAGCAATCTGGTCGGTGCGGGAGACCGATTGCAGATTGCTCATTTCCAGCAAAGTGCGCACAAGGGCGGTCAGGCGGTCCAGCTGCTCCCGCACAGAGCTGACCAGCCCGGCGGTCTCGGCATCCATGGCCGGGTGCTCCTCTGCAAACAGTTCCAGCTTTGTCTGCAAAATAGCCAGCGGAGTGCGCAGCTCGTGGGCGGCGTTACCCGCAAACTGCCGCTGCAATTCAAAAGACTGTGCCAGACCATCCAGCATCCGGTTCACCGACCGGCTCAGCTGCCCGAATTCCTGCACGGTATCTTCGTCCAGACGGACGGTGGCGATGCTGTCCTGATCGACCCGCTGCGCCTGCTGCGCAAGCTGCTGCAAAGGTTTCAGCGCTCTGCCGCTGACAAAATAAGCGATGGCTGCGCTGAGGATGGTGACCACAGCGGTGATGCACCAGCCCTTGCGGCCAAAAACCACCTTTGCATCGTAGACTTCCTGTGAAAAATGCGCCAGCAGGCTGGACATTTCCTCCTGCGGGATCTCGATGGTCAACGAATCCGCACTGCCGGGCTGATACTGCATCATAAAGCCGTTGAGGGCATCCATGCCGGTAACGCCGGTGCGGTATAAAAGCAGGTTCATGCACACGCAGGCGCAGGCGATGAGCAGCGCCGTCAGCAGGGTGATGCGCCATTGCAGGGACAAACGCTTCATTGTGCCTCGCCTCCGATCTCGTAGCCTTCCCCGATGCGGTTGCGGATGGGGTCGTAGCCCAGCGCCGCCCGCAGCTTTTTGCGCAGGGCAGAGATATGTACCCGGATGGAGTTGCTGAAGCTGTCCACGCTGCCGTCCCAGACGTGCTCAATCAGCTCTTCCTGACTGACCGGGCGTCCCTGATGCAGCAGCAAATATTCCAGTACGCCGCTTTCCTTCCGCGTCAGCGCAAGAGTCTGACCGTCCACCGTGGCAACGCGGCTGCGGGTGTTGAAGCTCAGCCGCCCGCAACACAAACATACATCCTGCTGGATGAACTTGCGCCGGGTCAGGCTGCGCACCCGGGCCTCCAGCTCTGCAAGATGGAAGGGCTTGGAAAGATAATCGTTTGCCCCGGCATCCAGCCCCTCTACCTTATCTGAAATTTCACTGCGCGCTGATAAGATCAGCACACAGGTCTCAAGGTCGTGCTGCCGTAAGCTGCGCAGCACCTGCATCCCGTCCACCTTGGGCAGGTTGAGGTCCAGCAGTACAAGGTCGTACCGCTCTGCCGCCAGTGCTTCCAGCGCGGCTTCGCCATCTGCACAGGCGTCCACCTCGTACCCGGACAGCCGCAGCTTCCGGGCAATGTCCTCCCGCAGGGAGTGCTCGTCCTCTACCACCAAAAGGCGCATTTTGTTTTCCACCCTTCCCGTAAAAAATCCATTTCTTGCGTTTTTCTTCATTATAACAGATTATAGCAGACGGTGTTAAGATTCGTGTTAAGATTTTCTTAGCAGAAATTTTATCCCGCATGGTGTATACTGGTGCCATCAAACAACAGGAGGCTATGATGTTCATGACAAAAAAACAGGCGCAGCTGCTTTTGCTTGCCGCCGGGGTGCTGATGCTGCTGTTCGGCGTGTGGCGGGGCGAGGCAGACACCGTATTTTCAAAGGCCATCCGGCTGTGTATGGAGTGTGTAGGCATTGGATAAGAAAAAATTAAATCCCCTTGCTCGCTTCCGGGGCTTTATACAGGCCGGGGCGACCCTTTTAACCAACCTCCACCTGCCCAACTTTGCCAAAGGGACACTGTATCAGGGCAGTGGCAAATACGTCTGCGTACCGGGGCTGAACTGCTATTCCTGCCCGGGCGCTGCCGGTGCCTGCCCGGTGGGAGCGTTTCAAGCGGTGATAGGCTCCTCCAAATTCCGCTTTTCCTACTACATCACCGGCATCCTGATTCTCTTCGGGGTGCTGCTGGGGCGGTTCATCTGCGGCTTTCTGTGCCCGTTCGGCTGGTTTCAGGAGCTTTTGCACAAGATTCCCTCCCCCAAGCTTTCCACCAAGAAACTGAAGCCGCTGCGCTATTTAAAGTATGCTGTGCTTCTGGTCATGGTGGTGCTGCTGCCATTGCTGGCGGTCAACGAGCTGGGCATGGGCGACCCGTTCTTCTGCAAGTATCTCTGCCCGCAGGGCGTGCTGGAAGGTGCCATTCCCCTCTCCCTGACCAATGCGGGTATCCGCGCCGCGCTGGGCAAGCTGTTTACATGGAAGGCCTGCATTCTGTTGGCAGTCATTGTGGGCAGCGTGGTGTTCTACCGCCCCTTCTGCAAGTGGCTGTGCCCGCTGGGCGCGTTCTATGCACTGCTGAACAAAGTTTCGCTGTTCCAGATGCGTGTAGACACCCACAAATGCGTCTCCTGCGGCGCCTGTGCAAAGGCTTGCAAGATGGACGTAGACATTACCAAGACCCCCAACCACGCCGAATGTATCCGCTGCGGGATGTGCATGAAAGCCTGCCCCACAGATGCCATCCAGTACAAATTCGGGCTGGGAGACAAATCAAACACTGAAACAACAAAGGAGTAAAACTATGAAGCTTAACCGTGTGACCGCACTTTTGCTCAGCCTTACGCTGGCCTTCAGCCTTGCCGCCTGCGGGCAGGGCGCATCCTCTGCCTCTACTGCATCTTCTTCCGCTTCCTCTGCGGCAGCGGAAGGCAAGACCGAGGAGCAGCTGCTGGCCGAGGAAAACGAGATTCTTTCCGCAAACGATGCCCTGTGGGAGAAGGTGTTCACTTCCATGGACAAGAACGTGACTGAGACCACCCTCAGCACGAACTACGGCGATTTTCTGCTGAGTGCCGTGGAAAAGGCAAAAGATCAGTTCTCGGATGAGGAGTACAAGACCCTGACCGCCGATGCAGAAAAGATTCGGGATATCGAAAATCAGATCGCTGCCCTTGCCCCCGCGGACGCGGCCGCTTCCGGTGCTGCCGCACAGGGCACCGCCTTCCCTCAGTTTGAGGGCAACGATTTAGAGGGCAACCCGGTGGACAACAGCCTGTTTGCGGGCAACGCCTTTACGGTGGTGAACTTCTGGTTCAACGGCTGCAAGCCCTGCGTGGAGGAACTGGACGACCTGAACGCCCTGAACGAGAAGATCAAGGCACAGGGCGGCGAGGTAGTCGGCATCAACACCGAGACGCTGGACGGCAACCAGCAGGGCATTGATGCCGCCAAAAAGCTGCTGGCTGCAAAGGGCGCAAGCTACCGCAACATCTACTTTGCCTCCGGCAGCGAGGCCGGTAAGTTTGCGCTGAACATCATGGCCTTCCCCACCACCTACGTCTTTGACCGGGACGGCAATGTTGTAGGCCAGCCCCTGCTGGGCGGCATCGACAAGGAAGAGAACCTTGCCGCCCTGCAAAAAAATATTGACGCCGCCCTTGCCAAGGACAGCGCCAAATAAGCTATTCTCCCCTGCCGCCTACGGGCGGCTTTTTTTGTTTGCTGCGGGCATTGCCATGCACGCCCGGGCACCGGACGGAATACGCTGGGGCAGAAGCATACTTTTACCAGTAAAGGAGCGTATCTCCATGAAAAACACCGGAACTCTCCGCATCCAGACCTTTGCGGCACGCCAGTCTGCCCCCGTGGAGGGGGTAACCGTTGCGGTGCAGGGGGACGGCTTTACCCTGCACTACATCACCGATGCCACCGGCAGCGCCGCCGATATTCCCGTTGAAGCCCCTGCCTGCGCCCTCTCTCTGGACGAGGACAACACTACCCGCCCCTACGCCATTGTCAGCCTGACCGCTGCAAAGCCCGGCTACCGCACCGTGCGCATTGAGGGCATCCAGATCTTTGCCGGGCAGGTGACGCTGGCACAGCCCCAGATGCTGCCCGACACCGAGGAGGGCCGGGACATCCCGAACGCGCCCATCATCATCCCGCCGCACGCTTTGTTTGCGGGCAGCGGCGGCAGCGGCCCGCAGCCGCGGGAAAACTGCACACCCCGGGTACTGGATCAGGTCGTCATTCCCAAAAATATCACGGTGCATCTGGGCAAACCGGCAGCTTCCGCCCGCAACGTGACGGTCTCCTTCCGGGATTATATTGCCAACGTAGCCTCCAGCGAGGTGTATCCCACCTGGCCGGAGCAGGCACTGCGGGCGAACATCCACTGCCAGATCTCGCTGGCGCTGAACCGCATCTATACCGAGTGGTACCCCAGCAAGGGCTACACCTTCAACATCACCAACTCCACCAGCTACGACCAGTACTACGTCCACGGACGCACGGTATTTGAGGTGATGGTGCGCATTACGGACGATATCTTTAACACCTATCTGCGCAAGCGTGGCACGGTGAACCCCTATTATTCCGAGTACTGCGATGGCAAGTCAGTCACCTGCCCGGGGCTCAAGCAGTGGGGCACGGTGACACTGGCCAACAACGGACGCAGCGCCTTGCAGATCTTGCGCTACTACTACGGCAGCAGCATCGAGATCGTGCGCACCAAAAATATCCGCTCTATCCCGCAAAGCTACCCCGGCACGCCGCTGTGGCAGGGCAGCCGCGGCGCGGCGGTATTCACCCTGCAAAGGCAGCTGAACCGCATTACCAAGGACTATCCCTTCCTTGGCAAACTGACGGTAGACGGCGTATTCGGCAGCCGGATGGCCGCAACGGTGCGGGCGTTCCAGAAGCAGTTCAACCTGACCGCCGACGGCGTAGTGGGGCGGCAGACATGGTACAAGATCAGCTACATCTATGTATCGGTAAAGGACCTCGCCGAGCTGACCAGCGAGGGTGAGACTTCCACCGGCACCCTGTCCAACGGCACATGGAACGGCACGGTGCTGAGCACCGGTGCTTCCGGCAGCGCGGTGGAGCAGGTACAGTTTTGGCTGAACACGCTGGCGCAGTACGACAGCGCCATTCCATCCGTAAAAGTGGACGGCGTATTCGGCACCGCCACCGCCAATGCGGTACGCGCCTTCCAACGCAAATACGGCCTTACAGTGGACGGCATAGTGGGTCAGACCACTTGGAAAGAACTGTACGATGAGTTTTTGAGCATCCAGTCCGACAACGGCACACCCAACGCCTACCCCGGCACGCCGCTGCGTGAGGGTTCCTCCGGGCAGAATGTGCGGCTGGTGCAGTTCTGGCTGAAGATCGCCCGCACCGTGTACACGAGCCTTGAAAGCGTGACCGTGGATGGAAAATTCGGCGCGGGCACGGCGGCAGCTGTTCGGCGTTTTCAGCGGTACTTCGGGCTGACGGCAGACGGCGTGGTGGGGCGCACCACATGGCAAAAGCTGTACGAGGTGTACAACGATATCGCCAACCGGCTGCTCTCCTCTTCCCTGCGCCCCGGCGAGTACCCGGGCGTGCTGCGCACCGGCTCCACCGGCACGGCGGTGCGGGAGCTGCAATTTTACCTCTACCTCATGAGCGCTTACGAGAGCAGTATCCCGCCGGTAAGCATTGACGGCAAGTTCGGCGCAGATACCGAGCGGGCGGTGCGGGCGTACCAGCGGTTTGCGGGGCTTACCGTGGACGGCGTGGTGGGGCGCACCACATGGAACTCCCTCTATGGCCGCGCCAGCCAGCTGCGCTCTTCCGGCCCGGTGGTCACCTTAAAGCGTCTGCCCTACCCCGGCACGCCGCTGACGGTGGGCAGCAGCGGTGAGACCGTATTGTATTACAATCTGCTTTTGCAGCGCATCGCCTATTATTTTTCCAGTGTGGAAGCCCCGCCCCTTGCCGACCGTTATACCGAGGAAACCGCCGCCGCCACCCGCAGCGCCCAGCAGCTATTAGGGCTGGAGCAGACCGGCATTGCAGATGCCGACACATGGACGGCGGTGGAAGCGCTGAGTTTGCAGCTGGCCGCTCACGCCCCGAATCCCGATAGAGACACCCCTCCCGGCATCGCTTACCCGGGACGCGCCATCGCCGAAGGCAGCGCCGGGCAGGAGGTGGGACAGGTGGAGCGCTGGATCAACCGCCGGGCACAGCTTTCCTGCGGCGAGGGCTATGTGGCCGATAACAACCGTTTTGGCGCGTCAGACGCCGCTGCCGTGCGGGCTGTCCAGCAGCAGGCGGGGCTGCAGCCGGTAAACGGCATCGTGTACCGCGAAACATGGCACGCCTTGCAAGCCCAGTGTACCGACCCCTGCGGCTGCGAGAAGGAGGAATGAGGGATGGCACGCCTTTTGATCTATGACGCCTACGAAAACAAGGTGTACACCTACACAAACCTGAACGAGAACGACCCCATGCCTTACAGCACCCTGACCACCCTGCGGCTGCGGGAGTTCCGAGGCAAATCCGCCAGCCCTACCCTGTGGACCACCATTGCCGCCATGGAGGCGTGGAACCTGACCCGCCGCAAATACGGCAGGGGCATCCCAGTGGGGTACGCCTTCCGCCGCATCTGGGAGGGTGGCCACGGCACCCGCAGCCAGCACTACGCGGGGGTAGCGTTCGATGTGGGGCAAAGCCTTGACCAGCGCCAGCGCACCGCCATTTATAACGCCGCCCGTACTTCCGGCGCATGGGGCTATGTGGAGCCGCTGAGCCAGACCCCCACATGGGTGCACTTTGACCGTCGCTACGGCACACCGGCGTGCAGCGGCACCACCGCAGGCTATCCCACCCTGCGCCGGGGCAGCCGGGGCTGCTATGTCATGATTTTGCAGGATGCGCTTTCCACCCTTGGCTACCAGACCGGCACCCGCATCGACGGCATCTTTGGTGCCCGCACCGAGCAGGCTCTGCGCGGCTACCAGAAGCGCACCAGCCTGCGGGTGGACGGCGTGTGCGGCTGCGACAGCTGGAAAAAGATTTCCACCGCCGTCATTGGCATCGGGCGCACCAAAACCACCATTGACTAGCGTTTGTCCTATATAGCTTATACAGAAAGAGCGACCGCACAAAACCATGTGCGGTCGCTCTTTTTCACTTATTTTACAGCCTGTTTCAGCTGCTCGAGATCTGTGGCATCCGGGTGGGAGAGCGCCTTGTCGAAGTTTTCGATCAGGGCATCCAGATTGGGGATGTGCAAAGGCTTTGCCTTCATGGCCTCGTACCGCTGCCGGACGGACACCGGCATTTTGCCCTGACACATAAAGCTGCCAATGACAGTGTTGCTGCCATCCAGCGCCTTCCGGGTGGCGGCAAGGATCTTTTCGAAGTAGGGCGCACTGCCGCCAAAGCCTGCGGTGCCAAACAGGAACACCCGCTTGCCGTGCAGCTGCTGCAAGAAATCCAGCGTGTCGGCGTCCGCCTTGCCCTTGTCTGTCCAGAAGCCCACATACAGGGTGTCTGCTGCCAGCGCGGCAGCGTCCGGTGCGCCGAAATAGCAGCAGTCTGCCTGCGGCAGCTGCTCCTGCAGGGTCTGTGCCAGCAGTGCGGTGTTGCCGGTTTTGCTGCTGAATACGATGGCGTAACTCATCACTTTTACCTCCCTCAGAGCAGCGGCAAGGCTGCCGGATGCTCTTGTGCATACGATATTTTACGGCAGTTCCTTTGCCGGGAGAGCCTGAAATCATGGAACAGTATAGTACAGTGCCCTGCCAAAATCAAGGGTTGACGATATTCTCGCCTTTCCCGGCCAGAAAGCTGCGCAGGTTGCCGGTGGTGATGTCCATCAGCCGCTGCAAGGCTTCCTTGGTAGTCCACGCGATGTGCGGGGTGAGCACCGCGCCCGGCAGACTGCGCAACCGGCTTTGGGGCGGCAGCGGCTCAGTGGCAAAGGCATCGGCGCCGTAAAAGGCAAGCTTCCCGCTTTCCAGCGCATCGGCTACGGCTTCCTCGTCCACCAGTGCGCCCCGGGCAGTGTTCAGTAGAATGGCACCGGGCTTCATTTTCGCAAGGGCTTCCCGGCTTATCAGCCCGCGGGTTTCCGGGGTGGCCGGGCAGTGCAGGCTGAGCACATCGCTGCGGGCAAGCAGAGTGTCAAAGTCCACGAACTCCACCCCATCGGCGGCGTACTCCGGGCGCACCGTGCGGGTGCACACCAGCACCTCCATGCCAAAGGCCTTTGCAATGCGGGCGGTCTGGCGGCCGATGCTGCCATAGCCGTAGATGCCAAAGGTCTTGCCCAGCAGCTCCACCTGCGGCAGCAGACCGTACTCTGCCGGGATGCCCAGCTGCCAGTACCCGGCCTTTACCGCCCGGTCGTACCGCTGGGCGCACTGGCAGATGGCCAGCAGCAGGCTGAAGGTCATCTGCGCCACGCTATAAGTAGAGTACCCCGGCACGTTGGCTACTGCCACCCCATGGCGGCGGCAGGCTTCAAGGTCGATATTATCCGTTCCGGTGGCAATGATGCCCACCCACTTGAGGTTCGGGCACTGCGCCAGCACTGCTTCGTCAATGCGGCACTTGTTGATGAGCACCAGCTCTGCATCCCCGATGCGGGGCGCAATGTCGGCGTAGTCGGTGCGCACATAGCTGGTGGTGTCCGGCACCAGTGCCTTTACCCCGGACCAGTCCAAGTCCCCTTCTTTCATCACATAGCTTTCCAGAATCACTGCCTTCATAGCTTTCTCATTCCCTCTCTGGTTACGTTATTCCGTTTCTTTCAGCGGATAGAGTGCCAGCGCAAGGCTGCCGCCGTAGGGGCGGCTGTCCAGTGCGGCATAGCCCTTTGCCAGCAGCAGCGCCAGCTGCACCCTATCCTCCAGCGGCACCCACACCGGCGCGGTGCGGGCGGGCACGCAGCCGGTGCACAGCAAAAAGCAGGGCGCAAGGCTTTCCAGCGGGCGCAGCGCCCGCAGCCCGAAGCCCTGCCGGAAATACAGCGGCAACAGCGCTGCTGCCGTTTCAGTGCACTCTACCACCGCCCATGCCGTGCCCTTGCGGCGCAGCCGGTCTGCCCGGGCTGCGGCAATTTCCACCAGCCGGGCGGGCAGCTCCTCGTCGGTATTTACCGGCGGGGTGAGCAGGCAGCCGCCCTCCAGCTGCCGACGTCCCAGCCAGCTGCGCAGTGCCGCTGCGGCGGCGGTATCGGCGGTAAGGGGCAGCACCAGCAGCGCTGCCCCGGCTGTGCCCCACGCCTCGCCTGCGGTCAGCATCCGCAGCACCTCGGAGCAGGGGCGGTAAAACCCCGCCCCGCCGCAGCGCACCAATGTAAAAAATTCCTCGGCGGAAAGCCGCCGTACCTGCCGCTGACGCGGCGGGTCGCATACCTGGATCATTTGCAGTTCCTCCGTTCTGATGTTCTTTCCATCAGCATACGGAAAACTGCGCGCGAACCGGCGCGAAACAGCGCGCCTTACAGTGCAAAAATCAGTCCAACGAGATGTCCTCGCTCAGCACCTGCCCGATGGGCTTTGCGATGCACAGGTCGGCAGAAGCATCCGCTCCGGTGGGCTGCATGTTGATGACCACCAAATTATCGCCCCGGAAATACCGGATGAGCCCGGCGGCGGGGTACACCACCAGACTGGTGCCGCCAATGATGAGGGTATCGGCATGACGGATGGCATCCACCGCGCCGGACAGCACCTCCTCGTCCAAGCCCTCCTCGTAGAGCACCACGTCCGGCTTTACGATGCCGCCGCACTCGGTGCAGCGGGGCACGCCGGTGCTGTTTGCGATGAAATCCACATCGTAGAACTTGCCGCAGCGGGTGCAGTAGTTGCGCAGGGTGCTGCCGTGCAGCTCGTACACCGTTTTGCTGCCCGCCGCCTGATGCAGGCCGTCAATGTTCTGGGTGACCACCGCCCGCAGCTTGCCCTGCCGTTCCAGCTTTGCCAGCCGCAGATGGGCGGCGTTGGGTTTTGCCCCCTTTACGATCAGCTTGTCGCGGTAAAAACGGTAAAATTCCTCCGGGTTTTCCTCCCAGAAAGTATGGCTGAGGATGGTTTCGGGCGGGTAGTCGTATTTCTGGTGGTACAGGCCGTCCACGCTGCGGAAATCCGGGATGCCGCTTTCCGTAGAAACGCCCGCGCCGCCGAAAAAGACGATGCTGCTGCTTTTTGCAATAATGTCTTCCAGTGCCTTGACCATAGTTGAAACGCCCCTTTCCTCACGGAAATTTTTGTGTTAAGATAGTACCAGTATAGCACATTCTTACAGGAAAGGAAGAGGCCGGTTTTGAACGTCTGGTACATCAACAGCATCCTTGGTGCCATCTGTCTGGAGGAGGAAAACGACGCGCTGTGCGGGGTACATTTTTGCCCGGACGGTGCGCCGGAGCTGGAGCCGTTGCCCCGCAGGGTGGTGGAAACGCCCCTGTTACAGGAAGCCGAGGAGCAGCTGAACGAATATTTTGCCGGGGTACGCCGGGAGTTTGACCTGCCGCTGGCAGCAAAGGGCACGCCCTTTCAGCAGGCGGTATGGGCGCAGCTGCGCAAGATTCCCTATGGGGAGGTGCGCACCTACGGGCAATTGGCGGCGGCGCTGGGCAAACCCAAGGCAAGCCGCGCCGTAGGCAGCGCCTGCCACCGCAACCCGCTGTGCATCGTGGTGCCCTGCCACCGGGTCATCGGCGCAGACGGCAGCCTGACCGGCTACGCCGATGGACTGGAGATCAAGGAATATCTGCTGGAGCTGGAACGATTTTAAGAGAATGATAAAGGCTGCTGCGCATCGTTTGCGCAGCAGCCTTTGGTGTTTTATGCAGTTTTAAAAGCCCGTGGGCGGGACGTAATAGCTTGGGATAGACCCGCTTTTGGGCATAGCTGCAGCCTGCTGGCGCAGCGCCGAGCGGGTAACCTCTGCCCAGGAATACTGGGTCATATACTCGCCCCGGTAGGAGTTGAAGGCCGAGCGGTCTCCCCGCAGGAAGTTATAATAATCGCAGTCCACCTTGCTGGTATCCAGTGCCAAGGTGCTGCGGCCGCGTACCAGCAGTCCGTTGACCCCTGCATCCTCCAGCGTATGGCTGAGGTCAAAGATCAAATTGCGCAGGTGGCTGTGCAGCGAGGCGGTGTCGGGCTTATCCTCCCACAGGACAGCCAGCATCTCGCCGTTGGTACAGGTGGCACCGTTGCGGTCCACAAGGTAGGCCAGCAGCTCCTTGCTCTTGCTGCGCTTGAAGGAGAGCGGACGTCCGCCCACAAAGATCTCAAAGTTGCCGAAGCACTGGATCTTGATGCCCACAGGTGCCGTTTCCGGCGGGTAACGCAGGTTTTCCAGCACATTGCGCACGTCGGCCTCGTTGGCGGGCTTGAGCAGAAAACCGCTGACGAAGATCTGCAATGCTTCCAGCGCATACTCCGGATGCTCGGTGACCACGATGATATTGCAGCGGGGCTGCAATTTCTGGATCATGCGGGCAAGGGCAAGGCCATTCATGCCCGGCATTTCCAGGTTCAAAAAGGCAGCATCCATCGGGCCCTGCCGCATCCACGTCAGGGCATCGTCGGTCGTCATGGCACTGATATAGTCACAGTCCGGTGCCACCCGGCACAGGATGCGGATCAGCGAATTGATCGCAAGCTGACCGTCATCCACAACCAGTATTTTCATAGCTTCACCCCCTATCTGCTTACGCAAAACAATTCCCCGCTGTTAGTTTAGCACGCCGCAAACTTTTAGGCAAGTTTTTTTCCGGAAAAACTCAAAAAAGAAACGTTTTCGCCCAGATATATGTCCATCTTCTCCTGTCTCTTCAAGACATTTCCGCAGCTTCGGTCGCCTTTTTCGACGAAATACCGGAGCATTGCGCGCTCAATTGATATATCAAATCAGCGCTCATTTGTCCCCGCTTCCCGCCGGAAGGCACGGCTTTTTCCCGACAAACACAAGGCCGCTGCACCGGTCTTGTGCAGCGGCCTTGTGAATAATTTGCGTTTGGCGTGCTCTGCGGCGCGCTCCAAACGTTTTTTCACGGGTTCTTCAATGGAGATCCAGTTCCGGCGGGACATCCAGCTGGTCGGAGACATATTTCCCATTCTTTTTGCGCTGACGCACACACTCGGTAAGCAGATATTCGATCTGCCCGTTCACCGAGCGGAAGTCATCCTCTGCCCAAGCGGCAAGGGCATCGTAGAGTTTAGCGTTCAGGCGCAGGGGCACCTGTTTTTTCGGCTCTGCCATATCAGTACAGGCTGCCGCTGTTCACGATGGGCTGGGCATCCCGGTTGCCGCACAGCACCACCAGCAGATTGGATACCATTGCCGCCTTGCGCTCATCGTCCAGTTCCACTACCTTGTTCTCGTTCAGACGATCCAGCGCCATTTCCACCATGCCCACAGCGCCGTCCACGATCATCTTGCGGGCATCAATGATGGCGCTGGCCTGCTGGCGCTGCAGCATGACCGCTGCAATTTCCGGTGCATAGGCCAGATAGGTGATGCGGGCCTCCACCACCTCGATACCTGCCTCGGCCACGTTCTTCTGGATCTCGTCCCGGATGCGGGCTGCCACCACCTCGGAGGAGCCGCGCAGGCTGCCCTCATCGGCTACGCCGTCGCCGGTGGTGTCCACGTTGGGAGAAACATCATAGGGGTACACCCGCACCACGTTGCGCAGGGCGCTGTCGCACTGCAGGGAGAGGTATTCCTTGTAGTTATCCACGTTGAACACAGCCTTGGCGGTATCGGTCACGCGCCAGATGACTGCAATGCCGATCTCCACCGGATTGCCCAGACAATCGTTGATTTTCTGGCGGGAGTTATTCAGGGTCATCATCTTGAGCGAGATTTTTTTGCTCATGGACTCGACGCTCATCTGAGCATTCTGGCCGTTATTGCCAAACAGCGCAGCCACGCTGTTTTCCTTGCTGTTCACGTCTCCGCTCTGGCTCAGGCGGGTGCCTGCGGCGGGGTTGACGGCGGTACAGAAGGGGTTTACCCAGTAAAAGCCCTGTCCCTTCAGCGTACCGATGTAATCACCAAACAGAGTGAGCACCAGCGCCTCCTGCGGCTTTAACACCTTGAGACCGCAGAACAGGAAAATGCCTGCGATCCAATACGCAATGGACAAAATCAGCAGCGGAATGCCCAGAAACAGCCGGTGCGGCCGATCTGCATTGAGCAGCGTGATACAGAAAATGAACAGGGCAATGGACACCACATAGCCCAGCAAGGTGAGCAGCAGCATGGCCATACCGTTTTTGCGGGTATTCAAAATTTTCTCTTCCATAACAAGTCCCTCCTTATCAGGGTCGGAAGCGTTTCTTTTTGATATCAAAATCATATCATTTTGCAGAAGAGCTGTCAAGTATTTTCAACAAAAACCCCGCCTGCCCGGGTAAAGCGGGCAAAGCGGGGTCAAGCATTATGGGTGCCAGGCAGACAGAGTTTCAGGCGTCTGCCTGCTCTTCTCCCCCGATCAGCACCACGGCAACATCATTGACGTTGGTACCAGTAGCGCCTGTGATGATAAGCCCATCCACCGCCTGCAAGGCGTGGTAGGCATCGTTGTTTTGCAGGGTATCGAACACGTTCCGGCCCGCTGCTGCCAGTGCTGCGGCGGTGTCGCCGTCCACATAGCCACCAGCGGCATCGGTGGGGCCGTCGGTGCCGTCACTGCCCACGGAGAACACTGCGGCGTTCTGTCCCGCCAGCGCCGGGGCTGCGGCCAGCGCCAGTTCCTGATTGCGTCCGCCCAGCCCTTTGCCGGTCAGGTGCACCACGGTTTCCCCGCCCGCGATAAAGGCCAGCTTTTTCCCCTGCCCCGCATGGGTGCGGGCGATGGCACCCAGAAAGCTGCCTGCCTCCTTGGCTTCGCAACAGAGCCGGTCGGTGAGGAGCAGCGGTGCATAGCCCAGCTCCCGGCAGGCTTTAGCGGCAGCGGTGCACAGCTCTCGGACGCTGCCGGTGATCTGTGTGGTCACGTTGTCAAGGGCTTTCGGCGTTTCCTGCGCCAGCAGCGCCTTCGCCTGTTCCGACAGGTTCAGGTGGTATTTCTCCGCAATGGCAAGCGCTTGTGCACAGGTGGAGGAATCCGGCACCGCCGGGCCGCTGGCGATCATATCCAGCGGGTCGCCCAGAATATCGCTGAGCACGATGCTGAACACCCTTGCAGGCACGCAGTGCTGCGCGAACCGCCCGCCCTTGACCCCGGACAGCCGCTTGCGGATGGTATTCATCTCCACGATATCGGCTCCGCTGGCAAGGAGCTGATTTGTGATGTCCTGCAATTCCCCGCCGGGGACAAGCGGCTTTTCAAACAGGGCGCTGCCGCCGCCGGAAAGCAAAAACAACACCGTGTCCTCTGCGGTCAGTCCCTGCACCAGCGCCAAAGCTTTTTCGGTGGCTGCAAAGCTGTTGTCATCCGGCACGGGATGACCCGCCTCATAACAGCTTATGCCGGGGATTTCGCCCTTCACATGGCCGTACTTGGTCACCACCACGCCGCCGTCCACGCGCCCTAGTGCCTGCACGGCGGCATGCGCCATCTGCCATGCGGCCTTGCCTGCCGCCACCAGCAGCACTCTGCCGCCTCCGGGCTGAAAGTCCTCCAGCGCGCGGCACACGGCTTTATCCGGCAGAACCGCCTGAATGCCAGAACAGATGATCTCATCCGCATCCCGCCGCAATGTGGTATTCATAATAAAGCCCTCCTAACAGAGTTTGCCCATCCTCGATCCGAATGACCTGCTGCGCAATTTCCGGGTGATGCGGGGCTTTACGCGGTCAGGTCTTTTTTGCCGGGGTTCAGGATGAACCATACGCCCTCGCCCTCACGGCTGCGGTTTTCGTGGCTGCCATAGTAGACATAGAGCTTGCTCAGGGATACCGCACCGATCTCTTCCGCAGTGGGGGCGGCGGCAGTCAGGGCTTCGGCGGTGACTGCGCCGTTCTCGGCTTCGCTCACGTCTGCCCATGCGGTCTCGTTGGCAGTCGTCAGTTCATTCACCTCGGCACGGCCCATGTATGCCGGAATATGTTCCGGGTCAAGGCCGATGGCCTCGGTAAAAGACTCCACAGCCTCGGTGTAGTTCAGCTCGGTCAGGTATTTCCGTCCCAACTCGATCTTATCCGCTGCCGTAACCGCTTTTTTGCTTTTTCAGTTGCTACATTTTGTATTCCTCCAAAGCGCAACCCCAAGGTTATGCTTCAAACATTTTCCAGCTGACACAGCCGTCCAGCCAGAATTTTCCGTTTCCAGAGGTCATGCGCACCTTATTCTGTGCATCCAGATCGTTAAAGTGCCACCACTCCGAGGCCAGCGGTGTCATGCCTGCATTGGTACAGTACCCCTGCAGCCGCCGCGCACCGTCTGTCATGGATGCCGCTGCAGTGGCCCGCTTCCATGCGGTGGCCGAATTAGAAGTTATCGGGCCGGTAAAGCAGGCCGCCGCACTGCTCAGCTCGTGCATGGCAGAGGGCATGGCGTATTCCTCACCGGTCACCTGTACAAAGGGACACCCCGCCATGCTGTGCTCTGTCTGCTCAGTGATGCGCAGCAGGGTCGTATCCATTGCCACACCGCGCTGATGGTTGGAAAGAGACGTTGCAATAAACCAGCCGATATTCCACGCGCCCTTGTTCAGCGCTGCCATCAACTCCTTGTCCATCCTTGCCTTGGCGTACACTGCATCCTTTACCAGCATCTGCACCTCATAGGGCCGGAATGTCTCTACGATCTTCAGGCAATCGCCCGCTTTCAAAGCGTTTTTCTGCGCTGCACCAACCTTTTTTGCCATAGCGTAATTGATAGGCATTAGATACTCATCCCGCCCAAGGCGCTGGTTGTAGAACAGGCCGTCATACAGTTTCTGTCCCGTAATGCCTTCAATATCCTTTCCGCAGGTTTTAAAAATCGATGCCTTGGCATTGGGGTTTTCGTATACGATGGAAGGCAGAACATCGGGCAGATTGATCATACACAGTTCATTTTCCAACCAGCCCACGGTGCCGTCCAGCAGGCAGACCTGCCAATATGCGCCAGACTCCTGCCGGATATAAAACATATCTCCCGCTGCAAGTCTGCGCAGTACCGTACTGGTCCCATCCGGTCTCTCGTACAGCAGCATCACAGCCGCCCCTGCAAAGCCTGTTGAACCTTCCAACGGCAGTTCGAAGTTCTGGGGAACGCGGATGCCATCCCGCAGAACCGCATTGTCGTCCAGTGCTGCATTCCACATCGGTCCGGTTTCAGAGACCGGATCACTGACTTCCTGCTGCTGCCAGCTGACAGCCCGCTCTTCCACTGTGGGTTTCTGGCAGCCCGTCAGAAGCCATGCGCATGCCATGGCCGAAAGGCACAGAAAATCACGTCTTGTTGTTTTCATGTATTTTCCGTCCCTTCTTCCTGCTGTTCCTGTGCCGGAGTTTCCGGCGCTGTCGGTGCCTTCGATGTGGTCTCCTGCTCTGCCGCCGATTCCTCCGGCGACTGCGTCGGCTGTTGTGCCGCCGGGGCAGTCTGCCCCGCTTCCGTTGTTTCGGTCTGTGTCGGCTGCGCTTCCAGCAGTTCTTCCTCCGGCGGTTCGCCCTCGGCATCCTTTGCAAGATCGTCCTCCGGTGCCTGATCCCCAACCGGCTGAACACTGCCGCTGCCGTTCAGGTTGCTGCTAAGTGCGCCCTCCCCGAATGTGCCCGACTGACTGACGCCGTTGATAAAATAGTAGCTTTTTTCATGGGAATGATCCCATCCCTGCTTCAGTTCACCATTTGTCCCAAAAGCATAGGGCTGGCCGTCGATCACACACCACCCGGTCATCTGATTTCCGTTGCCGTCCAAATAGCGCGTGCCCGCATCCGTTTCAACCCAGCCGGCCTGACTGACACCGTCCACAAAGAAATAATCCTTTCCATCGATCTCTGTCCAGCCCTGTGCCGGTGCGCCGCTGTTGTCGTAGTATTTCAGGACGCCGTCCGTTTTTTTCCAACCGTTCAGTCGGTTTTTGACCCGTCCATCACTATCCAGTTCCCAGACCTTTCCGTCCTCCTGATAAGTACCGGTGCGCGGATGTCCGGTTTCGTCAAAGCAGTACTGCACTCCGTCCAGCATGATCCAGCCGGTGTACAACTGTCCGGTCTCCGGTTGGAAATAGTAGTATTTTCCGTCTATCTTCGCTTCGCCCTGGGTGAGCTCTCCATCTGCGTTGGCATAGCCGACATAGCCGTTCTCTTCAATCCAGCCGACCTTCAAAAAGTTGTTGCTGCCAAAATAGTAGAGCTTATAGTTGATCTCATACAGCCCCTGCGCACGGGTGCCGGTAGTCGGCGAGATATAGTAGCGATGCAGTCCTTCGCCGTGCCACCCCGTAGTCTTACTCTGGATCGCTTTGTAAATTCCAAAAACGGCCCCTGTGAGCAGACACAGGCACACCAGTACTACACCGACGGCTTTCAGCGGCCTTGCCGCCCTTCTTCTGCGCGTATTCTGCGTCACGCTAAACCGATATCGTTTGATCTTCTGGCGTTTCATTCTCATCTTCCCATATAAAGATTCAGCCCCCGGTGGAATGCCAGAGGCCGAATTTCATGTTAATAGGCGTCCTGTACCGTCTCTTTACCGTTTTCACGGTAGGTCGTCACAGTAAAGCCGTTGTAATACAGCAGGCCATCCTCGCCATCACCGATGCAGCTGGAAGCATACTCCGAACTGTTCGGCTTGCCAATAGCGGCATACAGCTTGGAAACGTCTTTACCCACATACTTCAGGGCAGTTTCCAGGCTGGCAGTTTCTGCCGGAGCAGTCTCTGTAACGGGCTTGCTTTCCACAGGCTCCGTCTTTTCTTCTTTGGAGGAAGCAGCCGTCTCCTGCTTTGCAGGCTTAGATTTTGCCGCAGTCTCGGCCTTGGACTCTGCCTTGGATTCTGCCGGTTTCTCCGATGCCGCCTCGCTTACCGCAGAAGAAGCTTCAGAAACTGCCTCCGAGACAGCCTCGCTTTCCGGCACAGCCTCCGACGAAGCAGCCTCCAATGCCACAACGGAAACCGATTCGGATTCCACAGCCGAGGAAGCGGTCGTTTCTGCTTTTGCCCCGCATCCCGATGCCAGAAGCATCGCACCGCAGAGCACTACACCCATCATCTTATAGTTTACATTCATTTTGTTTGTTCCTTCTTTCTATTCTTTCAGTCAGTCGGCCAGGGCGCAAAAGCCCCATTCACCGTCCGACAGAAATGCTGCTTTTAGTTGCTGCTCCCGCACATTCTGCGGAAGATACGCCGTAAACGGCTGTGTTCCCTCTCCGCAGGGGGAAGCTTCGTAGGTTTCGGTCTCTGCCAGAATGTAGATCGGAGAGTCGTCATCCACACGCTGCTCGCTCAGATCGCCTGTCAGGCAGAAAGTCCCCTCCATTCGGCTGTCCTTCCGTTGTGCCTTCGCACTTGTACCGGTATCTGCTGCTGGGACTGCCGTGCGTTCCGGAGCAGGCATTTCCGGGGCGCGTTCCAGCAGCCAGTTCAGGTTGCGTTCCACCAGTTCCACCAGCAGCACATCGGGCTGCTCTTCTGTAACAGCCGTCAAAAGGTAGGGCATATTCCGGGAGAAACAGGCATTGCCGTAGCTCTGTGCCAGAAAAGGATGCAGATTGATGCCAAAGGAATCGCGGTATACAAAAATACTTCCGTCTGCCGCCGAATTTTCCGTGTGGATCGTGATATCATCTGCCGAGTGGAATTTTTCGTCATACTGATAGGTAAAGTCGTATGCCGTATCCTGTTCCGTCTCGTTTCCGGCAGGGTACACCATCTCATACAGGTCGCCGGTATGCGGGGATGTTTTTCCATTGATGCAGGAATCGAACTCCGCTTCAGAGCCTTTCAGTTCTTTCAGCAAAGTCTGTGCTGCCAGCTGTGCGCCCCGCATATTCCAGTGGCTGTCCCGACGGTAATACAGCTACTCTTCGTGGTCAGACAGTGTTTTGAACAGATTCACATACCGGACATTCTGCTGTTCCATCTGCTGCTGAAGCAGTTGGGCGTTCCGTACGGAGGCTGCCGTATACCGTGCCGGCATCTGACCGCCATACAGGGAATTTTTATTGGGTGCGATGGTAAAGCAGAACCCAATGCCGTTCTCTTCGCAGTATTCCTGCATCAGACCCAGTACATGAGCGGCCGCATAACTCTGCCGGGCTGTAAAGGGTTCTGCGCCGGTATAGTCCGCAAGGGTGCTTTTATAGAACAGCCAATCGTCTTTTCCCAACAGCACACTGCTGCTGTCCAGCGTTTTGAGCACGGTTCCGGTAAGCTGATCGTTCAAGGTGATCATCTCATGACGGAGCCCGAAATGATCCGCAAAATAATCCGAAAACTCATTCAGGATACCGGTATTGAAGCTGCCATCCTCTTTCCGTAATTCAGGAAAGGATGCAAGCTGCTCATTGCCCACCGCTTTTTCCGTCTGCCAAGGCATCACAGCCACAGGCAAAATGCAAATTGTGGCAATGACCCCCACAAACAGGATATATCCTAATTTTTTCACTTGCATTTTTCCACCTCAGAACTGGAAATAGATAAAAGGCACATAGGATGCAGCCGACAGATGCAGGATATCCACCAGCAAAAGCGCCAGCACCCCTGCATAACTCAGTGCCTGAAGGCATGCATACACGCTTCCGGTCTGCTGCTCTGCTTTACGGCAGACCAGCGGCAAAACCGGCGTACTGCCCACAAGGCCAACCGCCAGTGCAAACAGGGTCAGCGGGGTCAGACACTGCGCCAGCAGCAGCCCTGTCTGCGCAGAGGCAGAGCCACCGGAAAACATGGCTCCTATCATTGAGAAGGCCTGCCCCATGTTGTCTGCACGGAAGATCACAAAGCCAACCAGCACCACAAGCAGGGTGTACAAATGTTTCAGCACCGCACACGCAGGGTTCCGCCCGCCTTTGCCATGTTTTTCCAGTCCGAACAGCTTTTTAACGGCGTCCTCTGCCACGATAAAGAAGCCATGCCACAGGCCCCAGACGATAAAGGTCCAGTTTGCACCATGCCACAGCCCCGTGCAGAAAAACACGATCAGCTTGTTCCAGTAAGTCTTTGCCTTGCCCTTCCGGTTGCCGCCCAATGGGATATACAGGTATTCCCGGAACCAGGTGGAAAGGGAGATATGCCATCTGCGCCAGAATTCCTGAATACTGGCCGAGATGTACGGATAGTTAAAGTTTTCCTTGAAGTGGAACCCAAAGCACAAGCCCAGGCCGATGGCCATATCGCTGTACCCGCTGAAGTCGAAATAGATCTGCATCAGATAGCACACCGCGGCCAGCCAAGCCGTCCGGCTGTCCAGCACAGAGCGGTCGGCGTTGTAGATCAGTGCTACAACATTGCCGCAGATATCGGCGATCAGCAGCTTCTTGCTCAGGCCCACAATAAACCGGCGCAGGCCTTTTGCCAGCTGCTCCAGCGTATTTCGGCGGCTATGTATCTCATCTGCCACGTCCTCATAGCGGATGATCGGTCCTGCCACCAACTGTGGAAACAGAGCAATGTACAGCAGTACATCCCGGAAATGAGTGCTCTTCAGGCGTTCATTCCGGTATACATCGATCACATAACTCAGCCCTTGAAAGGTGAAGAACGAGATACCCACCGGCAGAACGATGGAAGGCACCGGGATCGTCACGCCCGGCAGCCGGTCTACTGTCTGTACCAGAAAAGTCAGATACTTGAAAATACCCAAGATTCCCAGATTAACGGCCACAGCGGCATAGAGCACGCTCTTTCGCCCGGAGACGAACAGACCGGCCAGATAATTGCAGAACACAGAGAACAACAGCAGCAGAACATACCACAGCCCGCTGAAGGCATAGAACAGCAGACTGGCTGCAACGAGCCAGAGATTTTTTGCTTCCCGCCCGGGCAAAAGATAATAGCATCCCAGCACGATGGGCAAAAACAGAAACAAGAAAATTACGGAACTAAAAACCATTTTTCGGCTACCTCAGCAATCACGGAAACTGGTAGCTGAACACCGTTTTATTCAGCGGCATTTTATACATATTATATTCTGCATGGCCGTATCTGCCGGCACGATAGCCCCACTCCAGTTCCACATCATAGATATAGGGAACTCCGTTCTCGCAGATCATGACCCATGCATGGTCCGAGTCCTTGCGGGGCCCACACCGCCAGACACTACATAGGCATTGTAGCCCAGCCGCCGGGCCATATAAAGGAACTGGCCTGCAAAGCAGTAGCAGTTGCCCTTTTTGTGTTCAAACATGAACAAAGCGCTCTCTTCTGCCCAAGCCGTTGTGCCTCTTGCCTGATGCGGACGGGCAAGGTATGCGCCGTGATCCCGGACATACAAATAGGCGGCGCGCAGCCTTTGCGCCTTCGTCATGCCAGAGTTTGTGCACGCAGCCAGTGCCTGATCCACATAGCTGTCCAGCGTTGCATTGCCAGAGGTATAGCGGCCATTCGCATCAAAAGTAAGGTATTCTACCGCGCTGTTCGTCAGGAACGAGCCATCCTCTTTGACATAGTACATTCCTCCGTCGATCTCGTGCAAACCCTTGGCGTACCGATCGATGGCATAGCCATTCTTCGAAACATGATACAGCTTGCCGTCAATCGTCACAAAGCCACCTGTGCCGGTGCGTCCACTGACTGCACCGCGTATGCAGTCGGCACCAGAAGCATGGCCGACATTGCAAGAATAACAGCCGTTACACTAAGTTTTTTCAGCATTTTTTCATACCCCTTAATCGATTGATTTTTATTGATACTCGTTCCAGATCTGTTCCTTCAGCTTTTTTTCCTGCCTGCGCAGGATCCATGCTGAAACGACTGCCGCAACAGCCGAAACGATCATGCCAACGATTCCAACCACAAAAAAGATCTGTCCGGTAGACGCAGGTATTCCCTCCTTATTTGAGTCATCCGCTGGTGCGGAGCTGGTCGATCAGAAGATAGGCCATCTGCATATCAAAACGATAATCCGATGGATACTACTCCTGCAGATCTTTCAAAACCTTTTCAGCTTCACTGTACTGATCCAATGCCTGCAGTACAGTTGCCAGATTCAACCGGGTGGCAATAGTATCGTAGCCGCTGTCCACCAGTTCCTCCAGCAGCTGCTGCGCTTCAGCATAGTATTCTTCTGCATTTTCTTTGTCAGATGCTGCCTGCTGCATCATAAGATCCGCAAGCATCTCCTTTTGAAGCACAGCCTGACCTTCCGGAAGGTTCTGGCATCCCTGTTTCAGAATGCGCACAGCCTTTTCCATATCGTCCTGATTCAGCGCTGCATTTGCGGCTGACAGGTAAGCATGGCTCAGGAGCTGCGGGTCCTCCACCTCATTGAACACTTTTGTGTAAAGTGCAAGTGCCTGATCATAGTTCTTTTGCAAGGACAGAATCTCTGCCGCAACCAGATCACGGTCACCGAAGGAAGCGCCTTTTTTCTGCAATGTATCCAGCTCCTGCTGTGCCTCTTCCAGCTTTCCATCATTGGCAAGTGCAATAGCAAGACCCCCGATAGCTTTCAGTACCTGCTCCCTGTAACCGGACGGCCGCCTGCAGTTCCAGCACCGCATTGGCGTAATCCTTATCATAATACTTAAAGATCGAGCAGATCGTAGAGTACCCCACTCTACAGCCACTATTCTTTTTTAGATTTTACAGCTAATTCCGCAATCGGTCAATGAAAAACACTCCAAAATCCAATTTTTTGGGGAGGGGAAAAAAATTGTTTGACGCAATCGACAGTATTGCCAAAAACCTGACAATTTGATTGTATGCTCCGTCAAACAGGCCCATTAAACAAAAGGGCCGATGCAGGCGTTGGGCGTGGATATCCAGACCATCCAGAGCATCGTAGGCCATGCCGATACCGAAATGACTGAGCATGATCTCCATGTTCAGGAATCCATTCGGCAGAGTGCGGTCCAGTTGTTCAGCGAGGCGTTTTCGGCCTGAAAATTGGACGGAACGGCACTAATTATCGCGAGCCAGCTTTTCAAATCGTTGGCATCAACGCTGGCTCGCATATCGCAGCAGATGATGTTGCGTCAAAAAAGCCCACTTGCCCCTGCGATTGACCAGATAAAATCTTTGGCATTGTGGTCAAAATTGTGGTCAAAGCCAAATGAGGCCAGCCTATAAACAAAAAAGTCCAACGATTTCTAACGTGAAATCGTTGGACTTATGGTCCAGCAGAGCTGGACAAATCCGAACTTTTTCCTTCTATCCCATCAGCCGTCAAAGCGTCCTCAAATCGGACGGCTTGGGTGCCATCCTTGTAGTTGAACGTAATCAGCATCCGGTCATCGTGCAGGAAAATGGCATTTACAAAAATTTCAATCAGTGCTTTCCGCTGTTTTTTCTGCGAAATATCGAACTTTCTAAATTTCATCAGCCAGAATCGGATGAAATCCTCATTGAAGCTGGGCTTCTTCAATTTTTCATCTGCGATTTTTACAGTCAGCTCATCTTTCTGGCTTTCCAGCGCTTCCAGACGCTCTTTCGTTGTCCGGGTGTACAAGCCGTCCTCGATCGCCTTCATCAGGTTGTCCAGCTTTTTGTTGACCTCTCGCAGTTGCTTTTCCAGCAGCGGGATCGTTGTGTTCTCCTGATTCTGGACATCCATGACCAATTGAACGATCTTGTCGATCACCGCATCGTCCTGAATCAGCTTCATGGTCTCCCGAACAACCAGATCTTCCAACCAGTCCTTCTGCACGGTCTTTTTGTTGCAGCCCTTACGCCGCTTGACGTTGGCGCATTTATAATAATAGTAGGTGCGCCCGGTGGCACTGGTTCCGCTTTCGCCGAACATCAGCGCACCGCATTTGCCGCAGAACAGCTTGGTGGTCAGCAGATATTCCTCGTCTGCCTTGCCACAGGCAGGGGCACGCTTGTTCTTATCCAGACGCTTCTGCACCCGGTCAAACAGGTCTTTCGGAACAACAACCGGAATTGCATCCGGCACAACGATATCCCGGAAAGACAGTTCGCCAATGTACCGGCGGTTCTTGAGCATGGTGTTCACGCTGCTGTGGGTCATTTTGCCGCCCAGCATATTGCGGACACCCTTGTCGTTGAGGAAGTTTACGATCTCTACCATTTTATCGCCGTTGTCATATCGCTGAAATGCTTCCAGCACCAGCGGCGAGGTCAGCGGGTCAAGATGATAGAACTTGTCATCGTCGATTTTGTAGCCGATAGTTCCCGTACCGCCAGTGCACTTTCCTTTCAAAGCGTTCTCCGTCTGGCCACGAATCACCTTTTCGGACAGCTCTGCCGAATAGTATTCTGCCATACCTTCCAGAAGAGTTTCCACCAGAATGCCCTGTGAACCCTCGGCAATGGGCTCCATGACGGAAATCAGATGGACGCCGTTCTTTTTCAGGATCATCTTGTAATTTGCGCTATCAAAACGATTTCGGGCAAAGCGGTCAAATTTCCAGACGAGAACAACATCAAACAGCTTCTTGCCGCTGTCTTTGATCATCTGCTGGAACTCCGGGCGATTGTCCGTTTTGGCAGAGAATGCACGGTCAATGTAGTGCTTGATGACCGTGATACCGTTCTTTTCCGCATAAGCCGTGCATTCCCGAATCTGGCCTTCGATGGATTCTTCGCGCTGGTTATCCGATGAATAGCGGGCATAGATTACGGCGGTCATAGGCTCACTTCCTTTTTCTTATCGAACAGACGGGTAGCTTTTTGCATACTTGTAGATCTGCCGTGCACAGTCAAGGCTCATTTTGCTGGAGTCGTTGTGTTTGAGCCATGCATTCACGTTGCCCGGATTCAGCTTTAAGTCTGTGTAAAGGCGATAATTCGTCAGTTTCTTTTTCTGCTGAAGTTCCAATACCCGGCGATGGATTAGCTCTTTTGTGTCATTGTCTGCAATGACAGCATCCCGCACCGAACAATAGCTGCGCCAGACTTTCCGATAGCCTTCTGGCAGTTCAGGTGACTGTTTTTCCAGAAGCAGCAGCATTTGCGCTCGCGAATAGCGATTGGAAAGCTGCTCATATTCCGCAGCAACAGTGCTGTTTACGGTATAGCGGAGCAACAAATCCACTTTATCAAAGGCCAGCGCATAGAGGAACAGCGGTTCTTTCAGGCGAGGATTCTCGCTCAGACAATCTGCCAGCTTATGGACGCTTGCCGTCTGCACCCCGGAAAGCTCTGCCACATACTGCTTCAAGAAACCCTCAAATGTCAGCTTTCGCATGGTCTCCACCTCTCCACATACTCCTGATAACGGATATAAAAATCCCGATACCGCCAGTCGTTCAAGATGCTGGCTTTCAGTTCATCTTCATCCGTTGCAAGGTGTTCCAGCAAGTCCCAATCCAAAGAGTTCCGCACAGCTTCGCTCTCTACGTCTGCCTTGTCAGTATCCCGGAACGAGCAGAGCTTTGCAATCACCAAATCCTCCAGACTGGGTGTGTAGAACTGTACCTTTGTTCCACCAAAGGGCAGCGGCTGGAGCCGGTCTTGGAAGTTATACGGGAAATTGTCGATGTAAGCTTCCACATCGGTGTTGATGTCGTACTTGCCGAGCAAGCTATACAGTTCTTTCGGAACACTCAAGGCATCAATGTCATGAGTAGCGCGGGTCAGTTTGCCCAGCAAAATAAACGCACTGCCGCCTACGATCACCATCTGATAGCGGTCGTTATTGTCGATCATCAGATCTGCGTCTTCGTCCAGACGTTCCAGACGCTTGCGGAGGTCATCTAAGATCATCTTTCCCATAAAACAGCCTTTCTTATTTTCAATAATAGTATTTTCTAAAATCATTTTACAGAAAAGGAATCCGATTGTCAAGCACAAATCAACGACATTTCATACAATTCATACTACCATGTTGTCAGTCCACATCTCACACTGGCTAATGACCGTGCTGATTGCCGTATCATAATCTTCCGGTGGATACTTATATTTTTTCAGCAAGTGCTTCACCATCTTACGCATACTCGCACGGGCAGTTTCTTTTTTCTGCCAGTCTATCGTCCGATTTTTGCGCAGCATTTCCGTAAGTTCTCTGGTCAAGTCAATCAATTCATTATTTTGATAGAAGTCCTTTATGTTTTCCGGCTTTGTCAGAGCATCGTAAAAAGCCAGTTCTTCCTGCGTCAAGCCCAGCTTTTTACCGTTGTTATACAGTTCTGTAATCTCCTGTGCCGTTTTCAGAAGTTCCTTGATGACCTCCTCGTTTGTAATCAAGCCATTGTAGTAAGAGTTCATCAACTGTGTAATCTTTTCTGAAAACTTCTGAGACTGCACAACATTTGTCCGTTTATACAGTGAAACTTGCTCTGCCATAAGTTTTTTCAAAATTTCTACGGCAATGTTCTTTTCTTTCATTTTTGAAATTTCATCCAACACCGCCGGGTCAAACAGGCTGATATTTTCATCGGCCTTCTTACTGTCAAACAAACTGATAACACCTTGACTCTGGATACTTGCTTTCAGCAGTTCATTGATTTGAGCATTGATTTCTTTCAAAGAAAGTGTCTTGCCGCCACTCCCACCATAGGTGATCTTCACCACCGTAGAACGGACTGCTTCCATATAGGCCGCTTCATGTCGCTCCTGCTCCGTGGTCATGCTGGAACACAGCGAATGCGACTGTTTCAGCAACAGAGCTTCTCGCAGGAACAGATCTTTGCGCTTGGGTGCTTTTGCGTCCAGAACAAAGTTTACGCCGCCAGTGACCAGCTTTGCCATCATCAACGGAGAACCGCCAATAAATCCGCTGAAATCAAAGCCGTGCAATAAATCTTTGCACACCTGAAGCTTTTCCTGAAACTTTGGATAAGCAACTTTGGCGATGTCCATATCGCCATATCGGGACTGGTCACGCTTGGTATACTCCTTCATAGCGGCTTTGAGGGCAGACGCAATGCCAACGTAATCTACAATCAAGCCGCCCTCTTTGTCCTTAAACACGCGGTTGACACGCGCGATGGCCTGCATCAGATTGTATCCGTGCATTGGCTTGTAAACATACATCGTAGCCAGTGAAGGTACATCAAAACCTGTCAGCTACATATCCACAACAATGGCAATTTTCATCGAGTCATCGTTGTCTTTGAATTTCCGGGCAAGTTCTTCTTTGTGAGATTTTGTACCGATGATTTCTTTCCAATCCTCCGGGTCATTGTTGCCACCCGTCATAACTACGCCGATTTTTTCGTTCCATGTCGGGCGCAGCTCCAGAAGTTTTCGATAAATCTTCATCGCAATCGGGCGCGAATACGCCACGATCATCGCCTTGCCCGTCAAAAGATTAGCGCGGTACTTTTCGTAATGGTTGACAATATCTTCGCACAGGGATTGAATGGTAGACTCTGCCCCTAGCACACTCTCCATCTGCCCCAGCATCTTTTTGCTTTTTTCAATCGTTGCAGCGTCCGATTGCTGTTCCAGTGCATCGTAGGTCGCATCAATCAAGGCCAGTGTATTCTGGTCGAGGTGGAGTTTGATAACACGGCTCTCATAGTAAACCGGACGCGTTGCGCCATCCTCCACAGCCTGTGTCATATCGTAAATATCGATATAATCACCAAAAACTTCACGCGTATTTCTATCTTTTGCCGAAATCGGCGTTCCCGTAAAGCCTATGTAGGTTGCGTTCGGCAGGGCGTCATGAATAATACGGGCATTACCAATGACCGTATGTGCTTCTTTTTCACCCTGTTCATTTTCTTTAATGACTATTTTTTCATCAAAACCATACTGTCCGCGGTGGGCTTCATCAGCCATCACCACAATATTTCTCCGTTCGGACAGCGGCTTTTCACCACGCTCAAACTTAAACATCGTGGTAAAGATAATGCCGTTTGCTTCTCGACCATCTAGCAGCTTGCTCAGATTTTCCTTGCTGGTTGCCTGTACAGGTGTCTGACGCAGGAAAGGCGCGCACCTGGCGAACTGCGTGTAAAGCTGGTCATCAAGATCAATGCGGTCCGTCATCACAACGATGGTGGGGCTATCCAAAGCTTCTTGCAGTAAATGGGCGTAGAATACCATCGACAGCGATTTCCCGCTGCCCTGCGTATGCCAGAACACACCACCCTTGCCATCCGTTTTAGTGGCAATCTTGGCCTTTTCGATAGCTTTTCGCACTGCAAAATACTGGTGGTACCCAGCCAAAATTTTAATCGGCTTCTGCCCATCACCGGAAAACAGGATGAAATTTTTCAGAATATCCAGTAGCCGTGCTTTCTGGAACATTCCCTCATAGAAGGTGTCAAACTGTGCATACGCAGTATTTTCGTAATCGCCATCTTTCGTTTTCCACTCCATAAAACGGTCAAGTCCAGAAGTGATTGTTCCCGCCTTATTGGTCGAAAGGTCGCTGATTACGCAGACTGCATTATAGTAGAACATCGAAGGGATGTCCTTCATGTAGTTCCGAATCTGGTTGTATGCGTTTTCTGCACCCACTTCGTCCTTGGAAGGACTTTTCAGTTCCATCAAAACCAGCGGCAAGCCATTGATAAACAAAATAATATCCGGGCGGCGGTTGTTTCCATTTTCCACGAAGGTATACTGGTTTACCACATAGAAAACATTTTTGTCTGCATCTGCATAATCAATCAGTTTTACTACCGAAGACCGTTCTTCACCCTTGACTGCGTATTTGACCGTGATACCGTTTTGCAGATAGTCCATAAAAATAATATTCTTCCGCAATAGGCTTCTCGCATCAAAATCATTCAGTTTCAGGATGGCTTCATCAATTGCCACAGCCGGAAGGCTGCGATTCAGCCGCACCAGACAATCCCGCAAAACATCGTCCAGCAGAGGGCGGCTGTAATCTGTTCGGTTCATATCAGGAGCATAAATATGGGTGTAGCCCATATTCTCGAATAATTCGATTACGGCTTGTTCAAAGGTATCTTCGGTAAATGCGAACATATAATCTTCTCCTTTAGTATCTCAAAGGAATCTTTGATTTTTGTACATCAACATTTATTTTCTGATTTCTGAAAAAGCATTTCAACCCTTTTACTGCAATATCACTGTTGTTTTTGGGTCCAATAGTCACAGATTTCAAACTATTTAAATCCAAGACTTCTTTTTCTATATATGGAATTATTATGCCTTCTTTAATGCGGAATTTTTGCTGGCTTATCCTTTTTCTGTGAGGATTTCCTTCATCATGGCATTCATTAAATATGATTCGATACTCATTTTCTCCGGAAAAGCAAGCTTTTTTGAAAAACATATTGTAGACTCTACAGAATGCAGCTAATTCATCTGTGAAAGCATCCAATTTCTTTGCATCTGTTTCAATTATACTTTCCCAATCAGGAACATTACCTTTTTTTCTTTCAGAAGCATAGTAAAAGTCCAGAGTTTTTCTTACACACTCTTTTTGCGTTTTCTCATCATATATCACCTGACCATGATTAATAGCGCACTCTTCATATTCACCAAAAGACTCTAATAATTTGTAAAAATCAAATTCCATACAATACCCTGTAAAATTTGAATACTCAGACCACATTAACGCACTATCGCTATCCAAACAAAATGAAATTACATAATCGCCCCAATTCGGATATGTTAGCTTTGCGTCTTCTATCATATCAGTTTGAGACACTTTATCATACAAAATATCAATCACTTGGTTAAGCCAAATTTTTCCATAAAACATTTCTTTCAATACTTCTAGAACCGTGCTTGTTCCTATCTGAAATTCTAGTTTATCGTTTAGAAAATGGCGTTCAGTAACCCAAAATTCTTTTCGACATATACCCATCAATGCTTCTGCGGAAGTGTAATGATATACATTGTTTCCCTCTTTTATGGCTGGGATATTAAAATATGTATAAGTACAATCAGTATTCATCTAATATTTTCTCCTACAACTGCAAGTTTGAAACATTAAGTTCGCCGGACATCAGTTTTGGCAATAATATATCCCGCAATGAAGCAAGTTTTCGGTTTTGTTCTTGATTACTCCAAATTGTATCAAACAAAGGGGTTACAGTTTTGGTGAATTGATCCATTACATCTTTTGACGGAATAAGAATTTCCGTCTTCCTGAAATCGGGCACTGTAAGTTGCTGCTGAGTTGTTCCTGTTCCTGAAATGTCGCACTGCTTCAAATAGAGATATAAATATTTAGCGCTCATCAATTTTCTCAATGGAATCAAAGTCACCAAGCGTACTATAGGAACATAAGGAATATGCCGGAGACAAACAAATCCTATCGTTCCTCTTGCAGATACGGTAACGCTTTCGTCTTTTATTTTGGGAGCATCAGTATAGCCATACAAGCCTTCATCAGATAAACCATTAGAATAAACCGGATAAGTACATTTTTCGGTTTGAATGGAGGACAGTATTTTTGGCTTATCTCCACCAGCACTCATCTCTGTGGATTCGCCGAGTGTGCGGAAATGCCAATCAGATGGCATAGTCCCACCAAAAGGTATAAATTCTACGAACCAAGCACGGAAAAGTTCTTTCGCTTGCTGTTCTAAATTATCGTTTACCTTTTGATTGTTAAAAATTTTAGCGTCTAAATCGTGGAGAATACTCACTATTTGCCGTTGCTTCTCAATTGAAGGGTACTCAACTTTCATTCGTTTGAAATCTTTTAAGATAATACGCGGTATGGCCGATCCAGAACCATAATTATCTTTCACATCCTTTTTGAATGAAGGTGTCTTGAGCAAGTAATATAAATACTCTGGAATCACTTTTTCTTCATCACATCTTAATATGGCAATGGATGATAAAAGCGCCGGTGCTTCGTCCTGATTATAGATTATAATATCTTCAAAATATCTTGCACCATCTTTTCCGATTAAAATATCTCCTTTTTAAGGAACGCATCCAGAACTCTTTAACTTCTCGTAGTCGGCAAAACTAATTTGTCGACACCCATTAAAATCAAATCCATATGGCGTAAAGTCTTTGACTGACACCATATATTTGCCATGTGATACGCTTTTGGGACTTGTGTGTGAACCGTCTGTTACCACTTTGCAAATATTGGCTATTGCCGAAGTATTCCATTCAGATTTCATATCCAATCGCCCCTAACTTCTCCTTGATTTCTGCTTCCAGCTTGTGCGACTGCTTGAACAAATCTGAAAGTTCTGAGGTCAGCCGAACCATTTTTTCTTCAAAAGGTTCACCATCATCTTCCTGTTCCTCAACGCCAACATAACGGCCCGGCGTTAAAATATAATCTTGCTCTGCAATTTTCTCTGTATCAACAACTGCACAAAAACCTTTTACATCTTCCAGTGTGCCATTAACATAGGCATTATAGGTATCGGCAATTTTTTTAATATCCTCATCGGTCAGTTCACGCAGCTTGCGGCTCACCATATCGCCCATCTTCCGGGCATCAATAAACAGCGTTTTACCGGCTTGTTTCTTGCGTTTAGAGATAAACCAGAGCGAAACCGGAATCTGCGTCGTATAAAACAACTGTGTCGGCATGGCAATGATGCAGTCCACAAGGTCAGCATTCACAATATTCTTGCGAATGTCACCTTCACCGCCAGACTGAGAGGAAAGAGAACCATTTGCAAGCACCATACCCATGTGGCCGCCCGGTGCAAGATGATAAATCATGTGCTGAAGCCATGCAAAGTTCGCGTTGCTTGCAGGCGGCATACCATACTGCCAGCGGACATCATCTTTGAGCTGCTCTGCACCCCAGTTCGACAGGTTGAAAGGGGGATTCGCCATAATATAGTCTGCCCGCATGGTCGGGTGCTGGTCATCAAGGAATGTGTCTGCTGCATACTTGCCAAGGTCGGGTTCAATGCCACGGATAGCAAGGTTCATCTGTGCCAGCTTCCATGTGGTCGGGTTGGAATCCTGTCCATAAATCGAGATATCGTTGATATTTCCGCTATGGTTCTCTACAAATTTTGCAGACTGAACAAACATACCACCACTGCCGCAACAAGGGTCGTACACTCGTCCCTTAAACGGTTGCAGCACTTCCACCAGCGTCCGCACAACACAGGACGGCGTAAAGAACTCGCCGCCACGCTTGCCTTCCTGTTCTGCAAACATGGACAGACAGTATTCATAAGTGCGCCCCAGAATGTCCTTTTCGCTGCCGTGTTCAATCATTTTGATGTTCGTAAACAGGTCAACGACTTCGCCCAACCGACGTTTATCCAGTTCTGGACGCGCAAAATTCTTCGGCAGAATATCTTTTAGGCGCGCGTTTTCTTTTTCGATAGCGCGCATTGCATCGTCAATTACCTGACCGATTTCCGGGTCATGTGCTTTTGCAGAAACATCGCTCCAACGCGCACCAGCAGGCACAAAGAAGATTCCTTCCGATGTGTACTCGTCACGATCTTCCTCAAAACCATCACCGTCTGCAACCAGCTGATTGTACTTATCTTCAAAACGATCCGAAATATATTTCAAGAAAATAAGACCAAGGACAACGCCCTTATACTCCGAAGCATCCATATTGCCCCGAAGCACGCAGGCAGCGTTCCAAATCTGTTTTTCAAATCCAATGTCGGCGGTGTTTTTCTCTGCCATGGTTCAATACCTCCGTTTTAGCTCAACAAATTCTGCTCTGAGTATAGCACAGATGTGCCGATTTTCCAATTTGTGCGTAAGAATTCTCTGTGAGATGTTTCAATTTCCAGCAAATAAGTCCTACTCTCTCCGCTTTACTGCCATAAATTCCTCAAAACCCTCTTGACGCACCTTGCAAACCATGATATTCTCTGTCACAAATCCCACCGATTTTGTGGATTGGTTTGAAACCATCCACAAGATGTGGTCGTGTTCATTTTGAACACTGCCTCGCCGTGGATCATCCCTGAAAGATTAACCGCCCCGCAACACACCCGATTCATTTTGCCGCCGATTCACCCCGACAAAATCCATCGCTGCGCTGCTTGGGCGGTATTTTTCTTTATGGGAAACGTACCTTGAAAATTTCATAAGCCGACCGGACGTGATACCGACTTTTCGTCAACGCCGCTGCAAAACAGGGGCAGGAACTTCGTTCGGGTCAAACGGCGACCCCATTACATGAGCAGAATCACCTCTACTTATTTTTGCGTCTTAACAATTCGGAAACATTTGTTGAAAATGCGTTTTGAGCGCAGCGGTAGAGGGCAAGAACCGTCCCGTGGCCACAAATTTTCAATTCTTGAAAATTTCCTGTCCATCCGGGACTTCACTTCTGCAATGCGTCTGCATTTCCGAAGTGATCTTGTTGGGGCGTGCCTGCCCCAAACCCTGCTCATGGTTCGCACCTGACGGTGCGAACAGCAACGGCGTGTCG
>ERZ1673737.374-NODE-374-length-59424-cov-17.105324_pt1 | contig 59424 bp, 57 predicted proteins | sample MGYA00580211_ERZ1673737 | MGnify/ENA primary metagenome ERZ1673737 (study PRJEB41218, sample SAMN15661789) | gut metagenome | host: Homo sapiens | place: Canada: London | collected 2015-08-20/2019-03-30 | study: EMG produced TPA metagenomics assembly of... | reverse complement strand
ACTTTGATATGGATTATTCGCCAAGTGTATTAGTGAAGACGAAACCTAAAAATGGGTATGCCTCTGTATCCATGGTGAATTTAGGCTTTGTAGGATATAATGAAAAACATTTACCAGATACATTAAAGGATTCATTAGTAACTTTGGCAGCCCCTTATGCACCACTAGATGGAATGAATGAAAAAGGATTAGCGGTTGGCGTATTATTGATTGATACAAAACCAACAAATCAGAATACAAAAAAGGTGGATATCACAACAACAACAGCGATTCGTTTAATGCTTGATAAGGCCAAAAATGTGGATGAAGCATTAGAATTATTATCATCTTATGACATGCATTCAAGTGCGAATAGTTGTTATCACTTCCAAATTTGTGATGCTTCTGGAAAGAGTGTTGTTGTAGAATATGTGGATGATGAAATGAAGGTTGTATATCCAGACAAGAATTATCAGTGTGCTACAAATTTCTTATTGACTCAACCTGATGCAGAATTTAATTTTGGCCAAGACCGCTACCAAATTATTGATGAAAAATTAAGTTCTACAAATGGAAAACTATCCAAACATGAGGCTATGCAACTTTTATCTGATTGTTCGCAAGAAGCGCATAAAAACAAACAGGGAAAAATATCAAAGACACAATGGTCTTGTGTATATGATTTAAAGAATAAAAAGGTAACGATTTGTGTGAATGAAAATTATGATGCGAAATACACAATTTCTGTGCTAGAATAAAATTATGAAAAAGAATGAACAAGTATTAGAAGCATGGCTTCAAATGACAACTGTTATCAATAATGAAAGAATCACTCCAGATCTTCCTTACAATGAGTCGATGATTTGTCGTTATTTATATCAAAATCAAGATTTAAATGTAACCGCAACGGATTTATGCAACTATATGCGCATGCAAAAATCGCAGATGAATCGTACGCTTACAAGTATGGAAAAAAAACAATTGATTACACGTATTCGTAGTGAGGATGACAATCGAAAAATTTATGTTTCATTAAATGATTCGATGATTAAAATCTATAAGAAACAACATGAAAAGATTTTAAAAATTGTAGATGAATTGTTTGAAAAGATTGGTTATGAAAGACAACCTGAAGTGATTGAACTGTTTGATTTGATTACACAAACCGCAAAAGAAATGTTGTAAAGATAAGCTGGATTTCCAGCTTTTTTCTTTTGTTTCATAAAGCCTTCTTTTTTGGTAGAATATAGGTGGCGTTTGGGGAGGTTTATATGAAAAAAATAAATTATGTAAAAGATGTATTGGTTGTATTATTGGGAAATTTTATGGTGGCAGTATCGGTTGCTTTTTTTGTTTTACCAAATAATACATTAACTGGAGGCGTAGCCGGTGTGGCAGTGGCATTAAAACCGTTGTTGCCATTTATTCCATCGGTATGGTTGATCAACATATTGATGATTGGACTTTATATTGTGGGAGCCGTTTTTTTAGGGAAGGCATTCGCATTGAAATCATTAATTTCAACATTTAGTTATTCGTTTTTCGTTTCTTTGTTGACTTATGTGACAACTTTATTTCCAAAAGATACATTTGTGATGCAACCCATGTTGGCAAGTATTTATTGTGGGTTGATTTCAGGTATTGGCTTAGGACTCTGTTTTAGAGTAAACGCAAGTACAGGAGGAATGGATATTCCTGCATTATTGATTCATAAATTTACGCATATTTCTTCTGGAAATTCCGTAATGATCATTGATGCTTTAACTGTATTATTGGGAATGTCTACATATGGTGTAGAACCAGCTTTGATTGGAGTTTTATCTGTATTCACATCTGGTTTTGCGATTGATAAAACGATTTTGATTGGTTCAAGTACAGCTATTAACTGTATGGTAATTTCGGACCAATGGGTTGAAATTAAAAATCATGTGTTAGATAACATGAAACGTGGAGTTACAGTTTTAGAAGGTAAGGGTGGATATACAAACGAATCCAAACCTGTATTGATGATTGTTATTCCACAAAAAATGTATTCGAATTTAGAACATGAAATCATGAAGGTGGATCCAAGAGCGTTTATTATCGTGAATAGTGTTCATGAAGTCGATGGCGAAGGATTTACTTATGAATTGGAGGATTTAAAGTGACGACAAAATTAGTGATTTGTGACATTGATGCGACATTAGTGAATGAAAAGAAAGAATTGACACCTAGAACGAAGAAAGATTTAATTCAACTTCATGAAAAAGGGATTTATTTTGGCATTGCATCTGGTCGTCCGGCAGATGAATTAAAACGCAATAAAGAGTATTGGGATTTACCTTTTGACTTTGATTTTGTGGTAGGGATGAATGGCGCAGAACTTTGGGATGGAGTGCATCAAAAATTCTACAGCTATTTCATGATGAAAAAGGAATGGCTAAAAGAAACCATGGAAATCATGAAAGTTGTCAAATGTAATCCAATGATATATTGGGATGGAAAGATTCGTTGTGTTCATATTGATGATTGGATGATTCATTCGGCTTCGACATCGCATAAGGAATTGGAAGTTGTAAAATTAGAAGATTTCTATGCACATGAAAACGCAAAAATCATGTTCCGTATGAAAGAAGAGGATATGCCTAAGGCAGAAACTTGGGTAAAAGAACATCCAAATCCTTATTATCATGGTTTTAAAACACAATCCACACTACTTGAATTTTGTGATAAAAGAATCAATAAGGGGTATGGACTTAAAAAAATATGTGAACTCAATGATTTAGATATAAAGGATGTCATGGCCTTTGGAGATACATCCAATGATAATGACATGTTAAAAGTAGCGGGTTGTGGTGTTTGTATGATCAATGGTACGGATGATACAAAAGCTTGTGCCAATGCCATCACAAAACAGGATAATGATCATGATGGCTTAGCTATTTATCTAGAAGAAAGTGGGATTCTATGCTAAAAGTATGCGTAATTGGAGGGGGTCCATCCGGATTGATGGCTGCCTATACGGCAAGTTTAGAAGGACATCAAGTAGAATTGTTTGAGAAGAATAAACAATTGGGTAAGAAATTACAACTCACAGGTCATGGGCGTTGTAATGTGACAAACAATTGTTCAAAAGATGAATTTTTTAAGCATGTTGTACACAATGAAAAATTCTTGTATAGTTCTTTTTCACAATTTTCGAATTTGGATATGATCAAATTTTTAAAATCCAATGGTTTACCTACTATTGAAGAAGATTATGGACGTATGTTTCCTGGTTCAAATTCAAGTCAAGACGTTGTTTTACTGTTTGTAGACCTATTACGCAAAAATAATGTCATCCTACATATGAATGAGGCTTGTACAAATGTAGTTGTTGAAGAGGATCGAGTTGTTGGAATCAAAACGGATAAAGGAACATATTCATTTGATGTAGTCATTGTCGCAACGGGAGGAAAATCATTTGTATCCACAGGAAGTAGTGGAGATGGATATAAATGGGCTCAAAATTTGGATATTAAAGTAAGTGATTTGTATCCTGGATTAGTCGCTTTACGCACTAAGGAAGACTTTGATTTGGCTGGACTTTCATTGTCTAATGTTGGAATTCAAATAAAGAAAGGTAAAAAAGTTCTTTATAAAGAATGTGGTGATATTTTATTTACCCATGAAGGTTTAAGTGGACCTGCAATTTTGGCCATGTCAAGCTATGTCATAAATTCAAAACCCGAACGAATTATTTTAGATTTAATTTGTGATAAATCAATCGATGAAGTAGACATGCTTTTGTTGGAACGAATGAATCATTCTTCGAATAAAAAATTGAGCCATATTTTAGAAACAATGATTCCTAAGCGATTGGTTCAATATGTTATGAATCGATTATATATTGATGATTCTTTAAAAGCCAATGAAACCACAAAAGCACAAAGAAGAAGTATTAGTGAATTATTAAAGTGCTTAAGTTTTGAAATCGCAAATTTTGCAGGTTTTGATCAAGCTATGATTACAGTGGGTGGAATCAAGACCAATCAAATTCAACCTCAGACAATGGAAGCTAAGAAAATTAAAGGTTTAAAATTTGTTGGAGAAGTTTTAGATTTGGATGCACAAACAGGTGGATACAATCTACAAATCGCATGGACAACAGGATATGTTGCGGGAAGCACAATAAAAGAAGGGGCCAATTAAAGTCCCTTCTTAAATTTTGATGCAGGAATATGACAATAAGCACCTGGATTTTTGTCTAGATATTTTTGATGATATTCTTCGGCATTAAAAAAGTTTTTCATAGGCTCTACTTCAACAGCTAGAGGTGAATCATATTTCTTTTGGATTTCGTTGTATTTAGATTGAATGGTTTCTAAATCTGCTTTTTCCACATAATAAATACCTGTACGATAGGAAATACCGATATCTTCACCTTGTTGATTGACGGATACCGGATCAATGATATCAAAGTATAAGTCTAATATTTTAGATAATGAAATCATTTTGTCATCATATTGAATTTCTAATGTTTCTGCATGACCTGTAAGCCCTGCTTTAACATCTTTATATTCGGGATTTTGCGTTTTACCATTCGCATATCCAACAATTGTTTTTAAGATGCCATCAAATTGATCAAAATAGTGTTGTACACCCCAGAAACAGCCACCCGCTAAATATATTGTTTTTATCATTTTAATTTATAATATTTTCCTTTCGAATCCTTTTTATATCGACCTACTTTTTTTGCGTAATCACTTTCGATCCATTTTGAAAGTTTACACTTCTTTTGTTTATTCGCTAAGATAGGCATTAGATATTTGCTTAAATCATCAATCGATGCATAGCGTGTATTGATTTTAGGATATTTTTTTAAAGCTTCTAAAACCTCTTCATCACTTGCCTCATTTGGCTTTTGATTTGTTTGTGGCGGTTGTTTTTTTGCTTTTTGAACTTGTTTTGGCTGTTCTTCTTTTAATGGCAATAAGAATGTATCTCTTGTTTGTAAAATTTCGATGTCGATGTCTTTACCTTGAAACATTAATGCTTGTTTAATGCCATGAAATCCTTGATCATTTGTGACAAGAAGAATTTTTTTAGGTATAACATTGGCGACAACTTGACCAAGAAGTGTAGCACAATAGATGTCCGCAAAATTCTTTTGACTTTGGTGTGTATTGAAACAATAGGAATTAGGAAAATCTTTGGCAATCGCAAAGATTTGTTGCCATGCTTTTTGTCCTATTTTTTCAAAGTTTCCAAAGAAAAAGAAAACGCTAGGACTTGTGGCGTTCAGTGTATTAATATCGAATTGTTGGACATTTTCGCAATCAATACAATAGAGTGTACAGTCTTCAAAATTATCGATTTGTATATTTTGAGGTGAAAAACTCATGCATTGAGAAAAAGTTCCAATTGAAAAATTAAGTTGTGACATTTCATTCATCCTTTCGTAAATAATTATAGCACATCGTGGTATTCTTGTTTTGAATTTGTTATAATAAACTTCAAAGGGAGGAGTTTTAGTGGCTTATTATCACATCTTAAAAGAACGTCGAACAAATCTAAAACTTTCCATTCAGGATGTTTCAAATCAGACGCGTTTAGCGCCTCAATATATACAAGCTATCGAAGAACATAACTTAGATGTTTTTTCGGATGATTTTTCTTTTGTTCGTTATTTTGTACATGCATATTGTGATGCCATTGGTGTAAATTGGCAAGCAATCGCTGATGAAGTGGACATGGATATTAATGAAGTGGCTCATCAAAAAGATATGGCTTTGACAATGGCACAAAGACGAATGGTAGAGCAGATGGCAAGTGTTCAAAAAAAGAAAAAGAAATCATCGACAAAAAAGAAAAAATCTTGGTTTCAAAAACATGTAAGTCGAACAAGTTCTTCTTTGAGTACAAATCAATCGCAATTGATTAAAGTGCTTGTCCTGATTGGAATTGCAGGTTTATGCATTTTATCTGTCATTAATTTTGGGCTTCGTGCCATTTCAAATCAGAAACTTCAAACGCAAGAGGCTTTGCGTCAAGAACAGCTTTCAAAAAAGGAACAGGAAACCAATAAATTGGCAAATCAACGTCAAAAGGCAAAGGAAGCAGCCGCTTTAGTTGTCGAAAAAATAAGTGATGAAACCAATGCATATCAGCTTTCAAATATACAATCGGATGTAAAAAAATTAGATTTAAGTATTACTTTACCGACTAAGTCAAAGATCACTGTGACAAAAGATGGTGAAACGATCAATGATGATACAAAAGTATATACGGGTACATTTACGCAGTCTCTAGAATTATCCGAGAATTGTACTTTTGAAATTAGTATTGAAACATATTCGGATAACTCGATTACTATTGATGGAAAAGAGATTTCTTTTGATAAAACAGATTGGCAAGAAGGCCAACCAGCTGTTATAACTTTACAGGTTGGAAAAGGAAATCAAAAAGAGACTGAAGAATATTCACAATATGATGATAGTGACTATGATTATGGTTACTCAGATGAATATTATGGACAAGAGGGGGATTATACATATGACCAAAATGAATATACCGAACAGACTAACGATTATTAGAATTTTATTAGTACCGGTAGTTGTAGCTGTATATTTATGTATGGATCCTACTCTTTGCGTAATTGATGAAAAAAGCGGCTTAGCCCTTCGAGATGTGATTGCGTTTGTGATCTTTGCGGTTGCGAGTATTACCGATTTCTTTGATGGAATGTTGGCAAGAAAGAACAATTGGATTACTTCATTTGGAAAATTTGCCGATCCAATCGCAGATAAGATGTTAGTCAATACAGTATTGATCTTGATGGTTTATTTTCATCAGGCCAATGTGATTGCCGTATTATTGATGATCGCAAGAGACTTGATTGTAGATGGGTTAAGAATGAGTGCTGCAAATTCTGGTGAAGTTGTGAGTGCAGGAATTTTTGGAAAATTAAAAACTGTACTACAAATGTTTGCGCTTGTGTTCTTATTGTTGAAAGATTGGCCATTTGTCTATATGGGTATTTGTATGGATCAAATTTTGTTGTGGGCAGCAACAGTGGCTTCTTTATATAGTGGATTGATTTATTTCAATCAATTAAAAAAATATGTTTTGGAGACTATGTAATGAATGATGCAAGACAACTAGTTTCTTTATGTACAGAAAATCATTTAACCATTTCTAGCTGTGAAAGTTTAACGGCTGGATTATTTACGAGTACGATCGCCTCCATACCTGGGGCAAGTGCCATATTAAAAGGTGGCTTAGTGACTTATTTTACACCAATGAAAAGTGTATTGGCTCATGTGGATGTGGACTTAATTCAAAAATATGGTGTAATCAGTGAAGAGTGTGCGTATGCGATGGCTAAAAATACAAGACAAATTATGGATGTGGATTATTGTATTTCTTTTACAGGAAATGCTGGACCGGATGCTTGGGAAGAAAAACCAGCGGGAAGAGTATATTGTGCAATCGCATCAAAAAAAGCTATTCAAGTGTATGGTTTTCAATGTACAGGTTTGTCTAGAAATGATGTTAGAGAACATGTTGTTATGCAGATGATTGATATATTGATTCAAACAATTCAAAAGGAGAATATATGCCAAAAGAAAAAGTAGAAACAAATAAAGATAAGCTTTTAAGTGATGTTTTAAATGAAATCGAAAGGGAATATGGTAAAGGTTCTGTCATGAAACTTGGGGATCGAGCGGCTGTTGATATTGAACCTATTCCTTCAGGAAGTTTACTTTTAGATGATGCCTTGGGTATTGGCGGATATCCAAAGGGAAGAATTATTGAAATCTTCGGTCCGGAATCAAGTGGTAAAACAACGCTTGCTTTACATGCCGTTGCTGAAGTTCAAAAAAAGGGTGGTCGAGCAGCCTTTATTGATGCTGAAAATGCGATCGATCCTGTATACGCAAAAAATCTAGGTGTTAATATTGATGAATTAATTTTGTCTCAACCAGATTCAGGTGAACAAGGATTGGATATTATGTTGATGCTTGTAGAAAGTGGAGCTGTTGATTTGGTTGTTGTAGATAGTGTGGCAGCTTTAGTTCCACAAGCCGAATTAGATGGGGAAATGGGTGATAATCAAGTTGGATTACAAGCTCGTATGATGTCTAAGGCTATGCGTAAGCTTGCCGGAGCAATGAACCAAAATGATTGTACAGCTATTTTTATCAACCAGCTTCGTGAAAAAGTCGGCGTTATTTATGGAAATCCAGAAACAACACCGGGTGGGCGAGCTTTGAAATTCTACTCATCTGTTCGTGTAGATATTCGTAAGGCAGATGCCATTAAAAATGGTACAGATATTGTAGGGAATAAAGTCAAAGTAAAAATTGTTAAAAATAAGGTAGCTCCTCCATTTAAATCGGCTGTACTTGAAATTATGTACGGAGAAGGAATCTCTTATATTAGTGAACTATTAGATTTATGTGTTGATGCCAATATCGTAAAAAAGGCAGGGGCATGGTTCAGCTATGAAGGAGAAAAAATTGGACAGGGAAAAGAGGCTGCCAAAGCTTACATCAAGGCAAATCCAGAATTCAAATCAATGCTTGAAGAGAAATTAAAGGAGTTTAGAACAAACAAAGATGTTGAAGAATAAGAGTTCTGCGTAGAACTCTTATTTTCGTTTAGAGGTATATATTATATGGCACGTTTGGAAAATAAGAATTATAAATCCATTCAAAAAAGTGAATTAAATAATCCAGTTGTATTTGTGGTGGATATGATAAAAGGGTTTGTGAATATAGGACCACTTCATGATGAAGCCATTGGCAATGTGGAAAAGAATATTGAAAATTTATTGACAAGTTTAGAGTGCAACAATGTTTTTGTGTGTGATTCACATCCTCCAAAGACGCGTGAATTCAATTCGTTTCCAGCACATTGTGTAATTGGAAGTGAAGAATCTGAAATAGTTGATTCTTTAAAGCCGTTTGTGAAACATGTCATCAAGAAGAACAGTACGAATACGTTTATGGCACCTGAATTTGAAGAGTTTTTAAATTCAGATTTGAAATATTATCGTGATATAATTGTGACAGGTTGTTGTACAGATCTTTGTGTGCTTCATTTTGTGTTAAGTTTAAATACTTGGTTCAATGAACACAATATGAATGAATATCGTATTATCGTGGTTGAAAACTGTACAGAAACCTATCATATACCAGAAGTACATGAAGCTACATTCTTTAATGATGTCGCATTTAGAATGATGGAAATGAATGGCATTCAAGTTGTTTCTGAAGTAAGGGAGTAAGATTTAAAAAATGAAAGATAAGAGAAATTTAAGTTTAGTCATGGACTTTTATGAACTAACAATGAGTCAATGTTATTTTAATGATAATAAAGACAAAGAAGTCGTATTTGACTTATTTTATCGTAAAAATCCGGATGACGGGGGATATTGTGTATTTGCAGGTTTAGAACAGGTTGTGGATTATGTTTCAAATTTGCATTTTGAAAAAGAAGATATTGATTATTTACGCTCATTAAATCAATTTAGTGAAGAATTTTTAGAATATTTATCAACCGTACGTTTTACAGGTGATATTTATGCGATTCCAGAAGGAACACCGGTATTTCCTCATGAACCATTGGTTCGTGTAAAAGCACCAATTATTGAAGCACAACTTGTAGAAACGGCATTACTATTGGCTATCAATCACCAAACTTTGATTGCGACAAAATCACGTCGTATTGTACAAGCTAGTGAGGGAAGAGCGGTTATGGAATTTGGTGCACGACGTGCTCATAACTTTGATGCAGCTATTCTAGGAGCTAGAGCTGCATATATTGCAGGATGTGCAGGAAGTGCTACAACATATTCTGGTAAAGAATTTGGTGTACCAGTACTAGGAACAATGGCGCACTCATTTATTCAAAGCTTCGATACCGAATATGATGCGTTTATGTATTATGCCAAAACCTATCCAAACGCATGTACTTTATTGATTGATACATATTCAACTTTAAAATCAGGTATTGTGAATGCCATTAAAGTAGCTAAGGATTATTTAGAGCCAAATGGATACCGTTTAAAAGGTGTTCGTATCGATAGTGGAGATATGGCATATCTTTCTAAAAAAGTTCGTAAGATGTTAGATGAAGCGGGTATGGAAGATTGTAAGATCGTTGTATCCAACTCCTTAGATGAATATGTCATTGAATCTTTGATTCATCAACAAGGTGCTAAAATTGATTCGTTTGGTGTTGGTGAAAACTTGATTTGTTCAAAAAATTCACCAGTATTTGGTGGTGTTTATAAAATGGTGGCGATTGAAAAAGATGGTCAAGTAATCCCAAAAATCAAAATCAGTGATAATGTTGAAAAAGTGACAAATCCAGGTATGAAGAATTTAAATCGTATTATGGATAAAGAAACAGGTATGGCTATTGCCGATTTATTGACATTAGAAGATGAAGTCATTGATACAACGCAAGATTTAACAATCTATCATCCAATGTCACGTTGGAAATACAAAGTGATTCCAGCTAATACATATACAGTACGCGATATGTTAGTGCCAATCTTTAAAGATGGAAAGCTTGTTTATGATTTACCAACTCTAGAAGATATTCGTGCATATAGTGAAAAGGAACTTGCTACAATTTGGGATGAAATCAAACGTTTTGTATATCCACAAGAATATTATGTTGACTTAAGTGAAAAGTTATTGAATCTTAAGCTAGAAATGTTGAAGAAATATAAATAAAAAAAAGAAACCGTCGCTTGACGGTTTTTGTGTTAAATACAGCTTTCAAAGAATGCACGCATATCCTTGGCTAATAGATCAAAGCTTTCTTTACCAAGATAAGCCATGTGTCCACTTGGATATTCACCAATGGTTACTCGGCTTGGATCTAGATTGGAATGGGTTGCCAAATATCTGGCATTTCCTGCAGTAGTACATAAATCATATAGACCTGAGGCAAAGAAGACTTTCATCTGTTTGTTTCTTCGCATGCATCCGGCTAAGGATTGGGCAGGACTTGTTTTGAATTCACGATTCCATGTCATATTTACATCAAAGACTAAGCCTTTTGAGATACGATCACTTGTGATATTTAATTCTTGACGCATCAATCCATAGGCAGTCTGGAAAGCAGGTGTATATTGTCCCATGGCCGGATCATCCGCAATGACGTTAGCTTCCATGATTTCTGGATCATCATTCCATGTATAACGACCGTCATAGAATCCCAAAGCTAAACCTTTATCTTCTAATAGTTTATGCGAAAAACCTTTCTGCATATCCATATGTAAATGGTGTCTTAACCAATAGGTTTGATCAATACCTGAATAATAGGCTAATTTATCTGCGATTTCTTCTTTGTTCGGGCAGGCATCTCCTAAAAATAAAGCTGTGACATATTCAGTGGATGCGAATGTAAAGGCTTCTTCAATAAAGTCTTTTTGTGAAATATCATCTTTAGGATTATGGAAATAATTTGTGGCAGCCATTGTGATTAAGTCTGTAGCACTTGCTTCAACAGGAAGCTTTTCAATAAAGTAACTTCCAAGTAAGAAGATACCACTCACACTAATGCCCATCGTATCGGCTTTTTCAGGACCTGCACCCATAAGTTCTCCTGCAAGTAAGGCACTTCTTGTGGTGCCATAGCTTTCACCAGCTAGTAAGACTGGTGAATTTCTACGATTATAACGTGCTAAGAATTGTTCAATGAATTTAGAAACACTACGAACATCGCCATGTGTTTCATAAAATTCTTTTCTTGCCTTTTCTTGAATTAAACGACCTAAACCTGTTCCTACTGGATCAATAAAGACTAAATCACATAAGTCTAATAAACAATGTGGATTGTCTTCTAATTCAAAAGGTGGAACTGTAGGAAGGTTTAGTTCATCATCTAATTTTACAATTCTAGGACCAAACAATCCCATGTGAAGCCAAAGACTTGCACATCCTGGACCACCATTATAAATAAATAAGATGGGACGTTTTGAATTGTCTTGAACATCACTTCTAAAATAGGCATAACTAAAGATGGATGCGATTGGATTATTTTCTTCATCTACAAAGAAATTATCTTCACAAATTGTATGATAAGGAATGGTTGTTCCTTGAATTTGTAGGCTTCCATCTGCCTCATATTTTGATTTTTCTAAGTTTTCTTGAATACGCATTACTTTACCTCACACTTTTTAATAAAGACATTGAAGATGTCTTGCATCTCACCATATTTATGGGACAAGGCTTCTGGATGAAATTGTACGGCATAAATAGGTAGAGACTCGTGTTCAATGGCTTCAATAATGCCATCTGGTGCTTTAGCTACAACTTTAAAGTGTGGTGCTAAATCCTTGATGGCTTGATGATGAAAACTATTCACATAAGCTTCATCACTTAAGCTAGGATATAAAAAACTATCCTTTTCAATATGGATTTTATGACTTGGATTTTCTCTTTTTTCTTGTTGCGCATGTTTGATTACATTTCTTTTACAATACGACAAATCTTGATATAGAGATCCTTTAAAATAGACATTCAACATCTGCATGCCACGACAGATTCCAAAAATAGGAATCTGTTTTTCATTGGCATATTTTAATACTCGCATTTCATAATAATCACGATCTAAGCTTGAATTACCTTGTAAAGGTTCTGGATTTTCATTATAAACCATAGGATTTACATCAATTCCACCTGTCACAATCAATCCATCTAATAGATTAACTTGAGCTTGAATTGTATCATAGTCATTTGTGATTGGAAGAATGATCGGACAGCCACCAGCACGAATGACACTATGAATATAGGCTTCATTGATAAACTGTTTTGGAAGATTTTCTTTATCCAATTCATTACAAGTTAGACCAATAATAGGCCTATGCATTTTGATCCTCTAAAAGAGAGATTTCAATTTTTTCTGTCTCTTTTAGGATATATTTTGCAGGAATAGCTTCATCTACATATTCCATTTCACCATTTTGATTATCAAATGGATCATTTGGCAAGAAGTTTTTAGCTGGTACAAAAGCACCTTGGAATTTTGATGAGCATGGTGTTCTAAATGGATCTAAATGTCCAAAATAGAAATCTTGTCTTTCCAAGTTTTTAGCACGATAGGATCCACCACCAAATGAACAATCCGCATATAACCATCCATATGGAGCTACATAGAATCGTGCCCAGTCATGATTACCAATGGTTTCAGGTGTAGTATAAAGTCCAGCTTGCCAAGTGGCAGGAATGCCCGCAATACGACATAGAGTAATAAATGTCAATGCTTGTAAACCACAATCTCCCTTTAATCCTGTTGTGATATATTCTGGAATACAAGGTAAAGTCGCATAAGCACGTACATATGAATAGGTCACATGTGTTGTGATATAGTTATAAATCAATTTCGCTTTTAATAATGGATTTGTTTCTTCACCAATGATTTCTTTAACTAGATCCTTTAAGTAATCTGTAAATACAACATGTGGCGCATATTCTTCAAGACAAGTATCTGGATGTTTATCTGTTACAATACTTGGATCTAATTCTTCATAGTGCATGTGATTGATAAATTCATATTCTACACTGAATTCTTCACCTTTTTCATATGGCTTTTCAATATATACACATCTTTGATCTACGTTATTGTCATTTACTAGACCTTCATGAGATGTATTTAATAATTTAAAATCTTCAACTTGCGCATATTCTTTCGGAATAGGAAGCCATACACGAATTGTTTTTCCTGGCTTTTCAAATGCAGGATCTACCTTCAAACTTGTCTTGACATGAATCTTGCAGTAAACATCCTTTTCTTCCTTCATTTTATGCATTACATCATCTAATAAAGTACTTGCAGCACCATCTTTTTCAATTAAACGATCTTTATAAGCTTTACGCACTTTAATTAGGTTTTCAAAGAAATTGTCTTTCAAATACATTTTTCCCTCAATGAAAATCCATTCAAACGCATTGTCTTTGAATAATTCATCAAATTCTTCATCTTTAAAATCGGAAATTTTAGACTTTAATAATTCGATAGCATCTTCTTTTGAATACGTAAAATTTTCAGGAAGACGAGAAATCAATTCTTTTTCTAATTCTAAACGCTCCTTTAGTTTGGCAGGAATATCTTTTTGAAGACGCAAATCAATCATTTCCTGCATCAGTTTAAATTGCCCGTTCCATTTTAATTTCATTAAATCTTCAGGAAGTGGCGTGTTCAATGTTGTCATGTTCATAATAGTTCACCTCATTTTGATTATACGCTATTATGAAAATTATTACATAAAAAAATGAAACTTATTGAAATAAGTTTCGAATTAATTCCTCCTGAGAGTATTTTTCCTGCATTTTTGTATCTACACTCATTAAAATAGGAGGTAGTTTTCTAAATGATTTGTAGTACTGCAAAATTAAAGATAACACGAAAAAAGGTGCCCATTCAGTAAGTGTCATATTGTCTTTTGGTTCTAATAAAAATCCATCTTTTAAGACTTTACAATTTAAGGCATATTCCAATTCATTACCGAAATTCACTTTTAATATTTCTTCATCAAAAGATAGAATAGAACTCAAGTTATCTAAAGGCGCATTCATACTATATTGATATGTATGTTGATCGATTTGTTTCATTACTAACGTTTTATATTTCATGATCTTATTGTAGCGCATAATAGTTTTTGTTTCTGTTAAATAATATTAACATGGTATAATCTTTACGGTGATAAAAATATGACATTTGAACAAATGAATTTAGATCAAAATATTATACAAGCCTTACATACATTAGGCTATGAAAAACCATTACCCGTACAAGAACAAGTCATCCCGAACATTCTTTCGGGAAAAGATTGTATTGTTAAATCAAGAACAGGGAGTGGAAAAACAGCTTCTTTTGCGATTCCGATTATTCAAAATCTAGAAATTGATGAAAGAAGTCCACAAGCGTTGGTACTTACTCCCACTCGTGAATTGGCTTTACAAATTCAACAAGATTTTGATCGTATTGGAACCTTTAAAAAAATCAAGACACTACCTATATTTGGTAAGCAGCCATTTAAGTTTCAAAAGGAAGATTTGAAACAAAGATGTCATGTAGTGATTGGTACGCCAGGAAGAGTTTTAGATCATCTTCAACAACAAACACTGGATCCATCAAAAATTAAATATGTAGTTTTGGATGAAGCGGATGAAATGTTGAATATGAACTTTTTAGATGAAGTGCAGGCTATTTTAAAATATATGCCTAAAAAACATGTAACTTGTTTATTTAGTGCAACCTATCCTGAAGTGATTCAAAGAATGAGTAAGAAATATTTGTATAAACCAACTAAAATTGATCTAACAAGCACAAATAAGCCAAATATTCTAGAAGAAGCCTATCACGTTAATGAAGAACATAAAGAATTATTCCTTCTTCATTTATTGGCATTAAAGAAACCAGAATCCTGCATGATCTTTTGTAAGACGCAGGCAAGAGTGGATGAAGTCTATGCATGTTTAGAAAAGAATCAAGTTAGTGTCGATAAAATTCATGGTGGTATGATGCAAGAAGAGCGACTATCGCATATGCGACGCTTTAAAAAAGGAAAGGTGCGTATTTTAGTTTGTACTGATGTCGCAAGTCGTGGTATTGATGTTTTTAAAGTGGAGATGATCATTAACTACGATATGCCTAGTCCCGTAGAAACATATACACATCGTATTGGACGTAGTGGTAGAGTCGATGAACAAGGCTTAGCTATAAGTTTAGTGAATGAATATGATGGAGTTCGAAAAGAAAAACTAGAGGAATATCTAGGCTATAACTTGCCATTTAAAGATGAGGGTGAAGTTTATTTAAGTGATTTGGATGTTTTAGATTCATTAAAAGAATCCAATCGTGTGGTGGTGGATAAATCAAAAGATTTAAGAAAGAGCATCACTAAAATCTATTTGAATGGAGGAAAAAACAAGAAGATTCGTCCCGGCGATATTGTAGGGGCTATCTGTGAAATTGATGGTGTTACGGTCGATGACATTGGTGTGATTCAAGTACAAGATCATCAATCATATGTAGATATCTTGAATGATAAGGGAAAACTTGTATTAAAGAATTTAAAGACAATTAAAGGCAAAACGTTGCGTATTCAAAAGGCAAAAAATGGATTTGGACATTAGATCAGATCCATTTTATTGTACATTACTAAAATACGTGATTTGCACAGAAATAGGGAATGAACTTTAATAGAAGTAAATAATAAAGGTGATTGTTAGTATACGTATATGTAATGAATCTTTTTCTATGGTTTATAAATATTGTGTTTGTCTTAATATTGAAATGTTATAACAATAGTTTTATAATAGAATTGAATGTTATAACAATTAAACAGGAGGCAATTATGGAAATTAAAGACGCAAAAGTATTTCATGATTATTTAAATGGTGTAATTGAAGGTGAGGATGTTAAGAAGAGTACAAAATTGTATTCGAATGCTAAAACATTCTATTCAAGTGTGGATCCAAGTATTTCAGACGATCAAATTATGTATGAAGTATATTCCTATGAACATGATGGTTTGTGTTATGGATTGACTGTGATGCAGCCAGTATGCGTGAATGGAGAATGTAATGTAACACGAGGACATTTCCATGAGAATTTAGATTGTGATGAAATCTATTGTGGTATGGGTGGTGAAGGTCTTCTTTTGTTGATGGATGAAGATTATCATTGTCATGCAGAAAAAGTAAAATGTGGAAGTGTACACTATATTGATGGGCACTTGGCACATCGCCTTGTGAATACAGGAAATAGTAAATTAAAAGTGCAATGTATGTGGCCAAGTCATGCGGGTCATGATTATAAGCGTGTAGAGGATCATCCTTTTACAGTAAGAGTGTTTAAGAAAAATGGTGAATTGAAGGTGGAGGAAGAATGAGTTATCTAAATTTCAAATCGGAATATGATCGTTTCCCTAAAACAAAAATAAAGAATCATAAAGCGTTTTGTGGATATGAAGAAATCTATCGTGAATTAAAGAGTAAAATGAATAATAACAGTGTTGTAGTCTTTGATTATTATCCGGGTGTAGATGAAAAGGAAGTCTATGAATTAATTAAACGATTCAATTTTTCTTTAGAAATCAATATGCATGATCTTTTTAAGGATGGAAAAACCATGACCGAACAAATGAAATATAATCTAACGGATGATCGTGTGTTTGGCAAGATGTATTATGGCAATCTTGTGGATTTTATGGATGAAGATAAGCTAGAAGAAGCTCAAAACAAGATTAAAGAACAGAAAGAATCTGTCATTGTATATGGAGTGGGTGCTGGCTTAGTAAGTCAAGGCGATTTGTATGTCTACTTTGATATGGCACGTTGGGAAATTCAATTGCGTTATCGTAAATCTATGCCAAATTATAATTGTGATAATTATGATGAAGATATTTTAAAGAAATATAAGCGTGGCTATTTTGTTGAATGGCGTATTGCCGATAAACATAAAGCTGAGCGTTTTGATTGTTTTGATTATGTGGTGGATACAAATGTTGCGAATGATCCAAAAATGATTTCAAGATATACATTTACAGAAAGTTTAAAACAATTAGCTCAAAAACCATTTCGTACAGTACCATACTTTGATCCAGGCGTATGGGGTGGTCAATGGATGAAGGAAGTTTGTAACTTAGATGTGAATCAGCCAAATTATGCATGGAGTTTTGATGGGGTTCCTGAAGAGAACAGTATTTTATTTGATTATGATGGAGTTACTGTAGAGCTTCCAGCTATGGATCTAGTGTTGTATCAACCAAAAGAATTATTGGGAGAACAAGTCTATTCTCGTTTTGGGGCAGAATTTCCGATTCGCTTTGATTTTCTAGATACAATGGAAGGACAAAACTTATCTTTGCAGGTACATCCATTAACGGAATATATTAAAAAGAATTTTGGGATGTGTTACACCCAAGATGAAAGCTACTATATTTTGGATGCGAAAGAAGATGCCATTGTTTATTTAGGCCTAAAAGAGGGAATTCAGCCAACTGAAATGATTTCGGATTTAGAGTCAGCACAAAAAGGAGAAATTGTTTTTGATGCCGATAAGTATATCAATAAGTTTCCGGCAAAGAAACATGATCATTTCTTGATTCCTGCAGGAACTTGTCATTGTTCAGGAAAGAATGCAATGGTTCTTGAAATTAGTGCTACACCTTATATTTTTACGTTTAAATTGTGGGACTGGCAAAGACTTGGCTTAGATGGCCTACCTCGACCTATCAATATTGAACATGGAAAACATGTTATTCAATGGGATCGTACGACAAAATGGGTCAAAGAAAACTTGGTCAATGCGACTTATGAAGTAAAAGAAGATGGAAATGATTGTAAGATCGAACATACGGGTTTACATGAACTAGAATTCATTGAAACAAGAAGATATACAATCAACAATGATTCATTGCACAAAACACATGGTACAATGAATATGTTGAATTTAATTGATGGAAAGAGTGCCATTATTGAAGGAAATTTTAAACCTTTCATTGTGCATTATGCAGAAACCTTTATTATTCCTGCAAGTATAAAAGAATATACAATCAAGCCTTATGGTTGTGATGAAGTGAAAGTATTAAAGGCTTATGTGAGATTTTAAAGTAAAAGACGGTTTTGTGCCTAAAGAAAAAACCTGAGAGTGTATGATCTCTCAGGTTTTCTTAGCCTTTTAAGGCATCTAATTCTTCTTGGGTTAATGCTCTAAATTCACCTAATGGTAAATCATTGAGTTTTAAAGGACTAAACTCAATACGTTGAAGATAGGTAACAGTGCAGTTTGCCTTTTCAAACATTCTTTTGACTTGGTGGAATTAAAATATGTATGTTGTGTTTTTTTTCAAAATAGTTCATAATAAGCATGTAGATACAATTATTAGAGCAGTGGCTCGAGAGTATCAAAATTTCATTAGGGCAGTGGCCCGCGGAACACGTCCTCCCTCATTGGGTAAGGGCGTTTTTTTATATTAAATTGTCTGATTAATATTTAAATGTTGTAAATTGCATTTAACTAAATTTTATAAATAAAATCATATTATAAGTGAATTTAATGTGAATAAAATATAATAAAATATCATATAAACACACAAGTGATATATAAAATGAATTAAAATATATATTAAGTCCCAATAAGATTGATGATACTGTGGTGAATATAGTATAATATACTTCACATGGAATTCTAGTTTTTGATAGTTATTAAAAAATACGAATTAGAAAAGGATTAATGAATTGTCAATTTTTCTTGATCATACAAGTGATTGTTTTTCTTTGGCGGTAATCATTGGATTCAAAAAGTTAAATAACCTTTTCTAGGATGAGGGAGGAATTATGCTGAATAATGGTTTGTTAAATGCAATAAGTAAAATGATATTAAAATTTCAAAAATATAATGTTAATGAGCAAATAAGAATATCAAAATCCATTATAAGTTGGATAAATAATTATTCTAAAACCGGATTCTCAGATGAAGACAATTTAAAAGTAAAACAAATAATATATGTTGATTTTGGTTTATCCATAACGCCAGAGATGGCATATTGTCATCCAGCTTTAGTGTTAAAAGTAGAAAATCATAGATGCGTTGTTTTACCTTGTACTTCGAATATAGAAAAGTTTGAAAATGCATATCATCCTGTATATAACAAACATGGTAACAAATCATTTTATAGATTATATGTTAAAAATGGGGGACTTGAAAAAAATACTGCTGTTGATATAACACAAATACGAACGATTAGTTTTGGAAGAATAAAAAAAATATTTGATATAAAGGGTATTGAATTACAAGATTTTAAAAACATTATTTTTTTAGCACATTCTCGATTTTTTAATTATGAAAATCAAAAGATTATATATCAGACTAATGATATAAAAAAACTGAAAAAGGAGAACTCCTATTTAATGATGTGCCTTGCAATGCAGGAAATAGCGGATTTCTATAATATCTTCGAGATTAATGAGCTAAGTAGTTTGATAGACATTGATAATGAAAAATATACTATTATATTTGGAAATCCTGTTTTTAAAGAATGTACAAAGTATGAAGTTGAAATTAAATTAAAAGATAGGTATGGACAAGAAATAAGCAAAATGATTCAATATGATTTAATTGCTAAATGACATAAAAAATATATTAAATATAAAAAACCTGAAAAATCTCAGGTTTTCTTAGCCTTTTAAGGCATCTAATTCTTCTTGAGTTAATGCTCTAAATTCACCTAATGGTAAATTATCTAGTTTTAAAGGACCAAACTCAATACGTTGAAGATAGGTAACAGTGCAGTTTGCCTTTTCAAACATTCTTTTGACTTGGTGAAATTTTCCTTCATGAATCGTTAGATAGGCTTTGTTTGTATCTAAAATTTCTAGTTTTGAAGGGGCTGAAGTAAATTCTTCAAATTCCATAGGTTGATTAAAGAAGTCTACGGCATTTTCTGGTAGAGTCCCATCAAATTCAACATAATATTTTTTGCCTACATGTTTTTTAGGAGATAATACTTCATGGGTTAACTTTCCATCATTGCTGATGAGTAACAAGCCTTCTGTATCTACGTCAAGTCTTCCCACAGGATATAGATCGTGTCTTTGACTTTGAATAAGTTCCATGACAGTCGGATAGAGCATATCTTCTGTGGCGCTCACATAGCCTTGTGGTTTATTCAAAATGTAATATTCGAATTCTACATAGTTAACGGGTTCATCATCCACAAAAACCTTATCATCTTCTTTTACGTTATAGTCTGCCTTTTTTATCGTTACATCATTAATGGTTACCCAGCCGTTTTTAATTAATTTTTTAACGTCATTTCTTGTGCCAAATCCCATGTGAGATAAATATTTGTCAAGTCTCATTGATAACGCCATCCTTTCGCATATTTATTTTTTAATGAGCCTTTAGAAAGTTTCGCAAAACCTAAAGGAAAGTTATTTACACAAACAAGTGTCCATCCAGATGTTTTTGAATCTAAATCCTTTACATCAAGAGTTTCACCTTTTAAGTATTTAATAACACGCTCATCTTCAATGGAAAAGTTTAATATATTTTTAAATTGTTTAGGATAAAGGGCAAGGGCAAGACTTTGGCCAGGTTCAAAATGTTTACCTTTAAGTTGCCCTAATAATAAGCCAGATCTTAAAACGCGATAGCCTTTATAAGCTTGAAAATCTGTATTAAGCCAAATGACTTTGTCTTTTTTTACTTTAATGGTTCCTTTATTTAAATGAATGAGTTTTAAAAAATCAGTAACACAATCATCAAGCTTATCGCTTGGTTCCAGCCTTACTTTTTTATGTTTTGTTTCTCCATCTTTGACAAGTAAAGCGACAAAGTGACCTTCTCCCTTGATTTTATGTGGATATAAACGAACGCATTCTTCCATGTTTATACCTGGCATCATACCATCGATTTTATTAATAGGAACAAGATGCAAGTCTGGATGTTTGTCTAATACATCTTGAATGACTTCTTCATTTTCATGAATCGAAAAAGTACAAGTGGAATATACGATGGATCCACCAGGCTTTAACATAGAGATGGCTGCATTTAAAATATTTTTTTGAATCGGAGGATAGAATGTATCATCCTTTTCAATCCAACTTTTAATTAAATCTGGTTCTTTACGAAACATTCCTTCACCACTACATGGGGCATCCACTAGAATCTTATCAAATGTTTCTGGGTAGTGTTGTTCCGTATTTGTCAAATCTTCACTGGTTACCCAGGCGTTGTCACAACCAAATAATTCGATGTTCTTTAAGAGGCCTTGGCATCTTGAAGAACTGATATCATTTGAAATTAAAAGTCCAGTATGATTGAGTTTTGTGGCAAGCTTTGTGCTTTTTCCACCTGGAGCTGCACACGTATCTAATACAATATCATTTTCGTTAATTGGAAGCACTTGTGCTGGTAACATAGCACTTGGTTCTTGAAGATAGTAAAGGCCTGCATAATAGTAGGGGTGTTTACTAGGTTTATCTTCACTTGAATAATAGAAGCCATCATTTGTCCAAGGGATGGGTTTTAGTTTAAAGGGAGAAATCTTTAAGAATTCTTCAACAGAAATTTTTAGTGTATTGACTCTTAAACCATAATATCTATCATGATCAAAACTTTGTAGATAGTCTTCATATTCATCTTGAAGAAGTCTTTTCATTTGTTCTTTAAATTTAACTGGAAGTTCCATTATAGATCAAAGGCCTTTCCTAAAGCTTGAACCGCTTTAACTTTGTCTTTCTTTTCAATCGTTAATGAAATGGAGATTTCACTTGATGTGATCATATAATATTTAATATTGTTTTCACTTAAGATGTTTAATACTTTACTCGCAATACCGGAATGCGTAGAAATTCCAAGTCCTACTAAAGACAATTTGATATATCCAAGCATTTGATGTACAGGATATTCTTTTGATGCATTTTCCATGATTTGATTACTTTGTTCTTCGGAACAATATAAAGTAAAGTTGGCAAGGCCTTCATCGTCTAATTGTTGTGAAATTGTATCAAGGTTGATATTTAAATCGGAAATCATTTTAAATAGTTTTCCTAAATAAACACCATCGTTAGGTAAGTGCATAAAGCGCATGATCGCATAGTCGTCTTTTACACTTAAACCTGTAATTGGCATATCTTCTAATTCTTTATGCATAATCCAAGTTCCTTTCTCTAAATCTGTTTCCAATGCTTTTCCTAAGAAAAGGGGAACATTATATTTACTAGCAAGTTCAACACTTCGAGTCTCTAATACTCCAGCACCTAAACAGGCCATCTGCATCATTTCTTCATAAGAAATTGATTTTAGTTTCTTAGCACGCGTATATAATCGTGGATCTATTGTGTAGACACCTGCAACATCTGTAAAGATATGGCATTGATAGTTTAGTTTTGCGGCAATCGCAACGGCTGTTGTATCACTTCCCCCACGACCTAAAGTAGTAATATCTCCATATTCAGTAGCGCCTTGAAAGCCGGCTACGACAACAACTTTTCCTTGGTCTAAATGAGATTGAATTGTGGTTGTATCAATATCTTTGATCAAAGCACGAGAATGGTGCTTGCTAGTAAGAAAACCTGCTTGATAGCCAGTTAAACTGATCGCATCCACACCGAGTGCATTCATCGCAATCGCAAGAAGTGTAATTGTTTGTTGTTCACCCGTAGATAATAAACTATCCAATTCTCTTTTATTTGGATTGTTTGTGACACTATGAGCTAATTCTATTAATTTATTTGTGGTTTTTCCCATGGCACTGGCAACAATGACTAGATTGTGACCTTGTTCTTTCATGTGTTTGGCATGAAGCGCAATGGCCTGAATCTGTTCAATGGTTCCAACGCTGGTTCCACCATATTTTTCAACTATATTCATAATCTATTTTCTCCAACTACACTATTTTAACATATAAAAAGCTGTCTTAGACAGCTTTTATTCCATTAATATATACATTTTTAATTGTATTATTCAAATCAATCAAACTTTTTGTACAAATAATAAAGTCAGCATCTTTACCAGATTTAATAGAGCCAACTCGATTGTCTAAATGTAAGATTTTAGCTGGATTGATTGTGATAGCCTTGATTGCTTCATTTTCAGGTAGTCCTGCTTTATGGGCTAGGGCTGCATTTAATGGCAGATATTGTTGGGGATTGAATGGGGAATCGGTTGTGATCGCAAATAAGATGCCTTTTTCGTACATCTTATTTGGCGTTTCAAATGAATCGTTGGCACATTCAAACTTATCTTTGTGACAAAGACTTGGTCCACAAATACATGGAAAACCACTTTCTTTGATTTGGTCTAGAATCACTTGTGAATCGGTCGCATGATCTAGAGTGATTTCAATATCATATTCTTTTGCGATACGAATGGCTGTCAACATATCATCGGCTCTATGAGCATGACATTTTAATGGGATTTCTTTTTTGATGACTGGAATCATGGCTTCGAGTTTTTGATCATAGTCTACATCTTTGCCTGCTTCTTTTTTTATCATGTATTCTATTGTCTTAGCTAGAGTTTCTCTAAGTAATGCACTGATCTGCATACGTGTATCAATATTTTTTCCTTTGTAACAATTCTTTGGGTTTTCGCCAAAGGCTGCCTTCATCGCAATTGGATTTTGAATGGTCATTTCATCAATACAATTTCCTTTTGTCTTATACGCAAAGAAAGTTCCACCGATCACATTAGCACTACCAGGTCCTGCAGCTACTGTTGTGATACCGGCTTCTAATGCAGTTTGTACAGTTTCATCCATTGGATTACATCCATCAATACCACGCATGTTGGGTGTGATTGGATTTGTGATTTCATTTAAATCATTGCCTTCAAAGCCGATAGCTGTTTCTTCCATACCTAAATGACAATGGGATTCAACCATGCCTGGATATACATTGAATCCTGTAAGATCTTGAACATCTTCATCTTTGGGTTCTAAATTTTTTCCAATCTCTGTAAATATTCCTTTATTCACTCTAAAATCACCAACGAAAGGTTCTTGTTCCATCGTATAAATAGTGGCGTTTTTAAAAAGCATTAAGCGGCCTTCTTTCCGTCAACATAGACAGATTGGATTTCATTTTGAGTGTCTAGAATGTTCTTTGTACAAATGACAAAGTCAGCGTCTTTACCAACTTTAATAGATCCAACACGATTATCTAAACCTAAAATCTTAGCTGGGTTGATTGTGATGGCTTTAATAGCTTCATATTCTGGAAGACCTGCTTTAGCGGCTAGAGCAGCACTTAAAGATAGATATTGTTGAGGAATAACTGGAGAGTCGGTAATGATAGAGAATAAGATACCTGCTTTATAGAGTTCGTTTGGTGTTTCAAAAGACATATTCGCAAGTTCAAATTTTGATTTGTGAGTCAATGCAGGTCCACAAATACATGGAAAACCACTTTCTTTGATTTGAGGAAGAATACATCTTGCATCTGTAACATGATCTAATGTAATCTTGATATTTTCTTCTTTTGCGATACGAATAGCCGTTAAGATATCATCGGCTCTATGAGCATGACACTTTAATGGAAGTTCTCTTTTAACAACAGGAATCATGGCTTCAAGTTTTTGATCATAAGCTACATCTTTTCCGTCTTCTTTTTTCTTCATGTATTCCTTTGTCTTTTCTAATGTTTCTCTTAAAAGAGCACTGATTTGCATACGCGTATCAATTTTTTTACCTTGATAACAACGCTTAGGATTTTCACCAAAAGCTGCCTTCATCGCAATTGGATTTTCAATTGTCATTTCATCAATACAATTTCCTTTTGTCTTATACGCAAAGAAAGTTCCACCAAGTACGTTAGCACTACCAGGACCAGCTGCAACGGTAGTAACACCACCTTTTAATGCAAGTTCTACGGTTTCATCCATTGGATTACATCCATCAATACCTCGCATATTTGGTGTGATTGGATCTGTGATTTCGTTGACATCATCGCCTTCAAAACGAATGGCTGTTTCTTCCATACCTAAATGGCAATGACTTTCAACTAAACCAGGAAATACGTAAAGACCATTTAAATCTTGTACATCTTCTCCTTCACTTGCTGTCAAATTTTTTCCTACTTCGGTAAATACACCCTTATCGATTTTAAAATCACCTACAAAAGGTTCTTGTTCCATTGTATAAATGGTTGCGTTTTTAAATAACATTATGCTTCCTTCTTTCCATTGACATATACTGTCTTAATTTCATTTTGTGTATCTAATATATTTTTTGTGCAAACGACAAAGTCTGCATCTTTACCAACTTTAATAGATCCAATACGATCATCGAGTTTTAAAATTTTAGCTGGATTGATTGTGATGGCTTTAATAGCTTCATATTCTGGTAGACCTGCCTTATGTGCTAGTGCTGCACTTAAGGATAAGTATTGTTCGGGTACGACAGGGGAGTCTGTGATAATGCAGAATGGAATACCAGCTTTATAGAATTCATTGGCTGTTTCAAAAGACATATTTTTAACTTCATACTTTGATTTATGTCCTAAGCAAGGTCCTAAAATACATGGAAAACCACTCTCTTTAATTTGTGGAATAATGCTTCTTCCATCTGTTACATGATCTAATGTCACTTCAATATCATATTCTTTCGCAATACGAATCACAGTTAAAATATCATCGGCTCTATGACAATGACACTTTAATGGCATTTGTTTTTTAATAACAGGAATCATAGCTTCTAGCTTTTGATCATAGTCTACATCTTTACCAGATTCTTTTTTGAACATATACTCTTTAGTCTTAGCCAATGTTTCTCTTAAAAGAGCACTGATTTGCATACGTGTATCAATTTTCTTTCCCTTATAACAACGCTTAGGATTTTCTCCAAATGCAGCCTTCATCGCCAAAGGATTTTGAATTGTCATTTCATCAATACAATGACCTGCTGTTTTATACGCAAAGAAAGTTCCACCGATGACATTAGCACTTCCAGGACCAGCCGCAACTGTAGTCACTCCACTTTTTAAGGCCAACTCAATGGTTTCATCCATTGGATTGCACCCATCAATACCGCGAATGTTTGGTGTGATTGGATCTGTTACTTCATTTCCATCTTCCCCTTCAAATCCAATGGAAGAACATACCATACCTAAATGGCTATGAGCATCAATGAGTCCTGGAAATACGTAGAGTCCATTTAAATCTTGTACTTCTTCATCTTTTGGATTTAAATCTTTTCCGATTTCTGTAAATACACCTTTATCGATTCTAAAATCCCCTACAAAAGGGTCTTGCTCCATTGTATAAATTGTCGCATTTTTAAATAGCATTACACAGCCTTCTTTCCATCGATATAAACGGATTGAATTTCATTTTGTGTATCAAGAATATTTTTAGTACAAATAATAAAGTCGGCGTCTTTACCAACTTTAATCGAACCAATTCGATTATCTAATTTTAAAATCTTGGCTGGATTGATCGTGATTGCTTTGATAGCTTCATATTCATCCATACCTTCTTTTGCGGCAAGAGCGGCACATAAAGATAAATATTGTTCTGGAATAACTGGAGAATCGGTTGTGATGGAAACTAGAATTCCAGCTTTATTTAGTACGCCTGGTGTTTTAAAGGATTTTGATTTCAATTCAAATTTTGTCTTATGACCAAAGCTTGGTCCACAAATACATGGAAAACCACTTTCTTTGATTTGTTCAACAATACATCTTGCATCCGTCGCATGATCTAGAGTGACTTCAATATCATATTCTTTCGCAATACGAATGACAGTCAAAATATCATCGGCTCTATGGGCATGACACTTTAATGGAAGTTCTTTTTTGACAACAGGAATCATGGCTTCTAGCTTTTGATCATAAGCTACATCTTTTCCAGCTTCTTTTTTAGCTAGGTATTCCTTTGTCTTTTCTAATGTTTCTCTTAATAATGCACTGATTTGCATACGCGTATCAATTTTCTTACCTTGATAACAACGCTTAGGATTTTCTCCGAATGCAGCCTTCATCGCAATTGGATTTTCAATTGTCATTTCATCAATACAATTTCCTTTTGTCTTATACGCAAAGAAAGTTCCACCAAGTACGTTAGCACTACCAGGACCAGCTGCAACGGTAGTAACACCACCTTTTAATGCAAGTTCTACGGTTTCATCCATTGGATTACATCCATCAATACCTCGCATATTTGGTGTGATTGGATCTGTGATTTCGTTGACATCATCGCCTTCAAAACGAATGGCTGTTTCTTCCATACCTAAATGGCAATGACTTTCAACTAAACCAGGAAATACAAAGAGTCCATTTAAATCTTGTACATCTTCACCAACATCTGGTGTTAGATCTTTTCCTACTTGTGTAAATACACCCTTATCGATTCTAAAATCACCTACAAAAGGGTCTTGTTCCATTGTATAAATGGTTGCGTTCTTGAATAACATATAATCACCTCTAGAATCTATTGTATCACGTTGTGAAAAATATTACATATAAGATGAAAATGTTTTGTAAATGAAACCCGTTTGTTTTTCAAGTTCTTATTCTATATAATGATTCTTGGTGAGTTTATGAAAAAGGTAAAAAGAAAAGTGAATAGAAAAAGAATCGCAATTGTCGTGTTGATTCCAGTGATTTGTATCGCATTATTGATTGCGAATTTTACAAGTATTCGATTGAGTATTAAGGGATATCATAAAGAGGATAAGAAAGTTATATTAAAATTAGAAAAAGATGACATCAAAGATATCTTGGACTATGATCAAATTATTGATATTTCAAAGTGGGATAAGGTTGAAAATGATTCGCATTATTTATTGTATGATGAATATTACAGGGCTTCAAAAAAGAGTGTGAAGAAAGTTGTTTATTATATTGATTCTTACTATGAAAGAATGGAAGATTTGAATTATTTAGGATATTCAAAAGATGTATTGTTTAAAAATTCAGATGTATATACCATTTCAAATTTGGATACATTGATCTCGGCTAGTGTACCTTATAAAAAGGCAAAGAAATATTTGGCGATTAAAGGGGCACAAATCAAAGATATCAAGGAATATGTAGATTCTGGATTCAAACCATTAAAAGCTGTATTAACCGTTTCTTATCCAGGCATTGATTCAAGTAAGCGTGATGATCGTACATATACCATTGAGGATCCTTCAAATATGTTGGTTTTAATTAAGAATGGTTTTAGTGTTCCAAGTGATTATGTACCAAGTGATTTAAGAGATGTAAATATTCCTTATGAAAGTGAAGTGGGGCAATTAAGAGATTGCGCGGCAACTGCACTTGAAAATATGTATAAGGACGGCTTAAAACAAGGGTATAGTATTGCGATTAAGAGTTCGTATCGTTCTTATAAAACGCAATTAGCTGTTTATAATGAATATTTTGCGATGTATGATGCGGCTTATGCGGCAAGTTTAGTTTCTGTTCCAGGATCAAGTGAACACCAATGCGGATTGAGTGTGGATCTAACAAGTCAAAGTGTAATGGATGGAACGTATGGGACATTTGGTGAAACACCAGACTATAATTGGGTCGAAGAAAATGCCTATAAATATGGATTTATTTTGCGTTTTCCAGAAAACGCAGGTGATAGAACAGGCGCTACAAATGAGCCATGGCACTTTAGATATGTAGGAAAAGAAGCCGCTAAAGAAATTCATGATAAAGGATGGATCTTAGAGGATTATATTGAACATCATGGATTTGCATATAATTTGCGTTTGAATTGACGTATATAAAGGAATTAGTTTAAACTGACTATGGTGATGATTATGTGGTTAGGATTGCTAATTCCTTTTTTTGGTACTACTTTAGGCTCAGCCATTGTGTACTTTATCAAAAATAAAAAGAATGAACTTTTATCTAGATGCTTTTCAGGTATTGCCTCTGGTGTCATGGTGGCTGCTAGTATTTGGTCTTTATTGATTCCAGCGATGGAACAAGAAAAGAATATTTTGATTATTGTACTTGGTATATTCTTAGGAGCTTTATTACTTCTTTTCTTAGATTGTATTGTTCCTCATATGCATCCTGGAACAAATGATGAAGAGGGAAAAGAATCGCATTTTAAGAAAACGACAAAGCTAGTATTTGCGGTAACTTTGCATAATATTCCAGAAGGAATGGCTGTTGGTATAGTACTAGCACAAGCGATTCAAACAGGAAGTATATATGCGGCTTTAGCTTTATCCATTGGGATTGCGATACAAAATTTTCCGGAAGGCGCTATTTTATCTTTACCCTTAAAGAGCAATGGTTTTTCAAAACATAAGGCATTTTTGATAGGTTCCTTATCGGGTATTGTAGAACCTATATTTGGCTTTTTCACAATCTTGTTTTCAAATTGGATCTTACAATGTTTACCGTTTTGTTTAAGTTTTGCGGCAGGAGCCATGTTGTTTGTGGTGATTGAAGAACTGGTTCCTGAAATGGCTCAGGGAAAACATTCGAATCTTCCAACAATTTCTTTCTTGTTCGGATTTTGTGTGATGATGGTATTGGATGTAATTTTAGGATAAGCTTTCAATTTTTTCAGAAAAGAGTTAAAATTATTTTACATTATGTAGAAGACCAATATGGAATTCTGCATTTTCTTTTGGGAAGGGTGAAGGCGTTGGAAAGCACAGATTTATTAAAGGGAAGTATATGGAAATCAATATTGATATTTTCTTTACCATTACTGGTTGGAAATTTATTTCAACAATTATACAATACGGTCGATTCGTATGTGGTAGGAAACTTTGTCAGTTCACATGCCCTGGCCGCCGTAGGACAATCGACTTCCATCATTAATATGTTAGTTGGATTCTTTATGGGATTATCAACGGGTGCTGGTGTTGTGATTGCACAATATTTTGGAGCCAAAGAAACAAAAAAGATGCAGGATTCCATTCATACATCTTTAGCTTTAACTTTAGTTTTATGTGTCTTATTCACAATATTGGGTATTGCTCTATCTAAACCCATCTTAGTTATGATTGGTTCTCCTAAAGAAGTTTTACCTTTGGCTGTAATTTATCTTCAAATCTATTTTGCGGGTGTATCCTTTTCATTAATTTATAATATGGGAACCGGGATTTTAAGAGCTTTGGGCGATAGTAAAAATCCGTTGATTTACTTAGTCGTATCGAGTTTAGTCAATATTGTATTAGACTTTGTGTTTGTGATCTACTTTCATTTAGGTGTTGCCGGTGTTGGTATTGCGACAACCTTGGCACAACTCGTTTCTGCCATTCTTGTCATGCATGAATTGATGCATACAGATAAAGAGTATAAGGTATATATTTCTAAGATTCGTTTTTCAAAGCCCATTCTATCAAGGATTATTTCGATTGGAATACCGGCAGCCCTACAAAATAGTATTGTTTCTTTTTCCAATGTGATTGTTCAATCGTATATTTCTAAATTTGGATCGGCTGCTGTTGCAGGATATAGTACAACGACAAAATTAGATGGTTTCTTGCAGCTTCCAATTCAAAGTTTCTCGATGGCTATCACAACGTTTGTAGGACAGAATTATGGGGCTCAAAACTATAAGCGTGTAAGAAAAGGCTTGTATACAACATTATTGATGTGTGAAATAATCATCGCATTAGGAGCCTTCTTGATTTATACAAATGGAGAGTTCTTAGTTGGATTATTCTCACAAGATAAAGATGTGATTGTAGCTGGTGTGACTATGATTTCTGTCTTTGCGCCTGGCTATATCTTCCTTCCTTTATCCCATATTACTGCAGGTGCTTTAAGGGGTGTTGGTTTATCAAAAATACCAATGTATTCAATGATTTTATGTTTCGTTATTTTAAGACAAGTCTATTTATTTGTGGCAACACAATTTAGTTCGGAATTAATTACTGTATTCTTGGGTTGGCCATTGACATGGATCGTAAATGCGGCACTATTGATGGGGTATTATCATATATATTCAAAAAAACTAGTAAGAGGCGATATTTATTAATCGTCTCTTTTTTATACCCCCCTATAAAATGGGTAGTGGGTATAAAGGGTATAAAAGGTAGCAAGTCAAGATGTGTATAGTAATAGTATTGATTAGAAAATTACTGTTATGAAAATAAAAAAGGACACTAAAATAGTGATATAAAAATTGTATAAGCAATGTAACGTTGCTTATTTTTCATGTTATTGATTTATCGTTGAGAAAATACAGAAATGGATACTATTCAGTATTCAAATGTTGAAGACTATTTAAAAAGTTTGTAGAGAACAAGGTAAGGGGCGAGATTTAGTAGAGTCTCGCCTTTTTTCTTTGTTTTGAATTGGGAATATTTAATTCCTTTCGATATTTTGATATGGTTCTTCTGGATGCGTAGAGTTCCATATTTTTAAGTTCTTCTACAATTTCTTCATCTTGTAGAGGATTTTCTGAATCTTCCACTTCAATCAATAATTGAATGGCCTTTTGAATAGAGTCTTTACTGCTTCCTTTGTGTGTCTTTGAAATAAATAAATCTTTCACAGGATACATATGATTATTAAATTCATAATATTTATCACTTAAAGTTCGAGAGACTGTTGAAATTGAATAGCCCGATTCTTCAGCAATTTCTTTAAGTGTGCATTCTTTTAAATCATCTTGAAATAGAAAATAATTCTTTTGATGGGTAATTAAGATATTTGCGAGTAAAAGAATGGTTTTATTTCGACGGTTGATACTATCTATATAGAACTTAGCTTCATTTAAATATTTTTTAGCTTCTTTTGACAATTTAACTTCTTCAGAATGAATTGTTAGATTTCCCATTTCTTTGGGGATGATTTTTAATTGATCTTCATCAATTTCAATTGTGAATTCAGGTAGAGCTAGATTTGTTGTACTTTCCGTATCATATTCACTGCAAGGAAATGGATTGCATTCTTGCATGTGAGCTAATTCATCAAATACAGCTTCGTAAGATATGTCTAGGGATTCTGAAATCGTGTAGAAATCTTTTTCTTCAAGTTCTTTTGAATAATCTTTTAGAATCGTGTATGCGACTGTATAGTTTTTTGTTTTTAATTGAATCCTTAAAGAATCAATACTGTTTTTAGCAGCCACACCAATAGGTTCAAAGGTTTGAATGAAAGATAGTGTTTCTTCAAATTGGGTTTTAGTGCATTTTAAGTCCGATAGGACAGTTTGGATATCTTGATCAAAGAAACCATGACTATCTAAGGATTCAATAATATAATTGGCAATGGGTTCATTATATTTTTTGGTGCTTGTATGCAGCTGCAAATAAAGTTCATCCTTTAGACTCGGTTTATTGGATATGCCGGCTTCAAGATATTGTCGGATATCTTGACTGGGAGTGTATTCTAAAAAGGGATTGTTTTGACTGACATTATATAAAAGATCAGATAAAGTCTGTCGATCTTTACTTAATATTTCTAGATGAGACTTTAAACTTGTTGTCATATGCAGGGTCTGTTTGTAGGTGTGTTTATAAATCAAGTTTTGTTTCATATATATATGTTAACATATAATGTGTTATAATAATTTAACAAATTGAGAATCAAACAAATGAATCATATATATTAATTCATTAATAGGTGATTAGGTAATTAAAATGGAAGGAGATAGGAAGTATTTTTAAAGGTGGTTACTTCTTGATGGGACAAACATGATAGAAAAAATATTGGCATATATTTTAGAGTGCTGTAATAATAATGAATTTGCTCAGACAACGGTTGCGAATATGAGTGAAAATCTAAAGATTGGTCGTTCGCAGGTGTCTGTTGTATTAAATAAGTTAGTAAAAGAAAATAAATTGGTGCGTATTGAATCAAAGCCGTTTTGTTTCATATCTGTCGAGTATTTAAAAGAAAAGTCAATTCCTTTTAAGAATAGTGTATATGCAAGTTTAGATGATTTATTATCAAAACAGGAAAAGAAGGATTTTGAAAAACTAGTGGGTATGAATCATTCTTTGGCTCAAACTGTTAAACAATGTAAAGCTACTATTTCGTATCCGCCCAATGGTTTACCTATGTTACTTTATGGGCCTACAGGAACAGGTAAGTCTTTAATTGCAAAGTTGACATATGAGTGGGCAAAAAATCAGGGTGTCATTTCAAAAGATGGGCAATTTGTACAGGTAAACTGTAGTGAATATGCCAACAACCCTGAATTATTAACGGCCAACTTATTTGGTCATGTCAAAGGTGCTTTTACTGGTGCTGAAAAAGACAATGAAGGTTTGATTGCGCTAGCGGATAATGGTGTTTTATTTTTGGATGAGGTGCATGAATTAAAGGCAGAATGTCAGGAAAAGTTATTCTTATTTATGGATCAAGGCATTTATCATCGTGTGGGTGATAATGAAAAGTGGTATAAGTCCAATGTTCGTATTGTTTTTGCGACAACAGAAGATCCTGGAAAGGTATTATTAAAAACATTGATTCGTCGTATTCCAATGACGATTATGATTCCGAGTCTAGAAGAAAGAGGTACCCAGGAACGTATAGAGTTACTTTATTATCTTTTCCATCAGGAAGAAAAAAGGCTAAATTGTCAGATTAAAATGAGTAATAAAGTATACAATGTTTTGTTACAAAGTAAGATGCCAGGTAATATTGGCCAATTAAAGAGTAGTGTGCAGTCTTGTTGTATCAATTCTTTATTTGATAAAATGGATGATGAACTTGTGATTCATTTAAATCATTTGCCACAAGAACTGTTGCAACAAGTTTATAAAAGTAAAAAAGCGGTTTTGGATGACGATGAATATATTTATATAGATGACTTGCAAGGCTACTACAATGGAACTAAGGAAATTATCCAGTTGAATGAAAATCTGTTAGAATTTTTTAGAAAATACAGAGATGAACATATGACGTTGTCTAGGTTTATGAAAGCCGAAAAGAATTATGTCCAAAAGTATTTTGATAATTTGATTTTTAGAAAGAAGGAATCGAGTCAGATTGATTATTATAATCGTGGTATTCAACATATTTTTGATTTGATTGAGTCAAGATATGGGTTAAAAATTACGAATAATGAAACATTGGCCATTGCATCTTTTTTAGATGAAATCCATCATGAATATCATGATTTAAGAAGCTGGTTTTTAAAACATGAAGAAGAGTGTGATGATTTGTATCAGTTGTTGCAGGAAGAATTCTTTAGGGCAACCAAGGTATCTTTAGAGATTTGTGAATATTTAAAATCCTATTTAGAAATGGATATGTATTCGATAATTGTATGTGTTTTTATTTTCTATGTTTATAATGATAAAAAGGATTCAAGATTAATGCAAAAAACTGCTGTTATTCTAGCACATGGATTTTCTACGGCATCAAGTATTGCGGATGCGGCCAATCGCTTTTTAGGACAATATATTTTTGATGCGTTAGATATGCCTTTATATGTAGATACTAATGCGATGATTGAAAAGTTGAATCTATATTTAGATCGTATTGGTAAGGTAAAAGAATTATATTTATTAGTCGATATGGGAAGCCTTGAGGATATCTATAAGGGGTTGCATATTGAAAATGCAAATATTGGTATAATCAATAATGTGAGTACACCCATTGCCTTAGAAATTGGAAATGGAATTCGTAACCATGTGGAGATGGAAGATTTATTTAAAAATACAATTGATGCTTTTCATGTTGGCTTTACGTATCATCTTGAAAAGAATAAATTAAAGCAACCTGTTATTTTATGCTCTTGTGCTAGTGGCTTGGGAACGGCACAAAAATTAAAATTGATGTTAGAACAATCATTTCCAAATGGTATTGATTTGGATGTGAAAACATTAAATTATTCTGAACTGATTGAGTTGGGAAAGAAAAATGAAGTGTTTGAAGAATATGATGTTCTTTGTGTGCTTGGAACTTTGGACCCAAATATTGAAGATATTCCATTTGTAGGTATTGAAGATTTGATTATTGAGGATACATTTAGTGACTTTAATCAATACTTTAAAGACTATATGGATGAAGATCAGTTAAATCAATTTGATAAGAATATATTACATAATTTTTCTTTGTCGAATCTTATGAATACTCTTATTATATTGAATCCAATAAAATTATTGGAGCAAGTTGCCAATGCACTTGATGTTTTACAAAAGTATTTGCAGATTCGATTTAGCAATCGTACTTGTTTTGGATTATATGTTCATATTTGTTGCTTAATTGAAAGACTTGTTGTTTCTCGGATGGGTGAATATAAACCAAGCGATGATTTTTTAAGGGAACATAAAGATTTTGTAGAATATGTTCAAAAGGCATTTAAACCAGTTGAAGATTTTTATGGGGTTGAAATTCCTACAGAAGAAATAATTTATATTTTTAATTATGTGAAGAACAACTAGGTGGATTTTAAACAATCCATCTTTTTTATTAAATAATTTTTATGGCACATAATTTGCTAGGGTATAAATGAAAAAGGATAGGTTAAGGAGAGGAGGACAATATACCTATTTAGCATGAAAAGGTAAAGTAAACCTTATGAATTTAAAATCGTTTATGAAAGAAGAGGAGAAAAAAATGACAAATGCCTTAATGCAACAAGTGGATAGTTTAAAAGAATTAGCGCATGCACAATTTAATACAGCGTTTTCTAATGCGCAGCAAGTGATGTCGTTTACTGAGATATCAAATATTAGAAGAATTTATATTGCTGGATTAGGAGACTCATATGCAGCTGCGTTAGGATTGGTAAAACTGTTTAAAAAATATAGTGATACATATGGAGTGGATGTAATTACGCCAATGCACTTTACGCGTTTTGCAAAGAATAATAATTTTGATAAGGGTGAGCCAAACAGTACTTTGATGATTACAATTAGTAATGGTGGAGAATCATCAAGGATTGTTGAAACAGTTACAAAAGCGAAAGAAATGAAGTTGCTAACTATGGCAATCACAAATAATCCAAATTCAAGAAGTGCAAAATTATCTGATAAAGTGTTGTTAATGGAATTAGAAAAAGTTCCATATGCAACAGTAGGATTAAGAAGTTATTTAACAATGTTGTACAACTTATTCTCATTTATTTTGCATTTTGGGCGAGTAAGAGGAACTATTTCTTCTTATCAAGAAGAAGAATTAAAGAATGCAGCAATGCAACTTTTTGATGAATATGTTGAAAAATTTGATGAATTTAAAGATATCGCAAAGAAAATTGCTAATGAAATAGAAGATGATGAAATCATTGATTTTATTGGGGATGATACAAGTTATGCTTCAGCTTATTTTGCATCCGCAAAATTTGTTGAATGTTTAGGATCTTTAATTAGTATTGATGATTCAGAAAACTGGTGTCACATTAATGCTTACTTAAAGAGTGATCGAGCTATTCCAACATTTATTTTCGCAAATAAATATAGTACAAGTTACTCTAGAGAAGTGGATACGGCTATGCAGGCAGTTCTGATGAATCGTAGGGTTATTGTTGTGGGAGATGTCAATCAAGAAGATTTTAGTGAAAAAGCAACAATCATTGCATTACCAGAATGTGAAAAATATAGTTGGATCCATAATTTCTATGAGTATATTCCGTTGAGTATGATTGTAGCCTATTTACAGGAAAAGAAAAATACTAAGGATTTCTGTACGGAAAAACATTTGAAAAATGCGACTACTAAGAGTAGTAAAATTGAAATTGTGCTTTAAGTATAGGAGACGCTTATATGTTTGTAGAAACAGAAATTTTTCTTGAATCTAAAAAAGGGTTAAAGTTAACAGAAGAAGTAGAAAAGTTATTACAGAAGGAAAAAATTAAAAATGGTTTAATGTGGGTAAAAGTTAATTCTCCAACCGCAATACTTACACTGACAAATACATTTGATAATAGAACTTATGACGATATTGTAGATGTTATGGATAAAAATTGTCCTACTTTAGTACAGTATGACACAAAGGTTTCACCATTTGATTCTTCAGGTAGAATTAAATCTTCTATGGTTGGAAATCATTTAACATTGTGGGTTGAAAATGGAAAATGTATGTTGGGTTCCTCACAAGCAATTGTAGCAATTGAATTTGATGGTCCTAAAAAAGTGAACTTGGAATTAGAAATAGTTACATCAAATCATTTTGAAAAAGATATGATTAAAGTAGATACTCAACAACATGGCTTACACGATGTTACGGAGGACATTAGGCATATCGTTGAACAAAACAAGATTAATTCAGGTTTTGCTTATTTGTTTGTACCACATTCTACATCAGGTATATGGCTAGCAGAAGAATCAAAAGAATTTATTGATTTAACAAAGTGTTTACTAGATAGAATGGTTCCGGAAATTGCAAACTTTAAGCATCGAGAAACTCCTTCAGATGCTGCAGGCCATATCAAGACATCATTAGCGGGTACATTTCTTTTGTTTAAGATTGATGAAGGAAAATGTTTGATTGGAGAGAATAAGCGAATTTATTTTATGGAATTTGATGGTCCAAGATCAAGAAAAATTCAAATGGTTACATTAATTAAGTAAAAAAGGTAGGAAAAAATATGAATGTAAATAAATGCTTTTTAAAGGATCAAATAGATAGTTTATTTGATTTATTGCCAATTCAGCTAGAAAATTCAAGGAAAACAATAGAAGAAAATGTTCATAAAGAAGATTTTATGCATTTTAGACATGTGTATATTGTTGCAAGTGGCGATTCTTACATGGCTGCATTGGCAGGCCAACGTGCATTTGAAAAATATGCAAATAAATATGCAGTTCATTATCATGCTGTAAAGGCTATGGAAATTTCGCGTTTTAATGAATTTACAGATAAAGATTTAAATGAACAGACATTAGTGATTGTAATCAGTAAATCAGGAATTGGTAGTCGCGTGATTGAAGTATTAAAGCGAGTGAATGCTTTAAATATGACTGGTATGGTAATTACAGATTCGATTGATTCAAAAGCAGTTGAATTAGCTAAATATAGTTTATATACAGATACACCAAAATTCACAAATGATAGACCAGCGCTTAGAAGTTATTTTGCAGCAATGGTAACTTTATATTTACTTGCTGCAAGATTTAGTGAGATGTATGGAAATAGTATGAATATGGAAACTATGTCTAAAAATATCCATGACTATATGTTGTTATATAAGGATAAAATCGCTGTTTATGATGAGCAAATGATGAAATTAGCTGGAATGTATAAACATGCAAATTCGATTACTTTTGTTGGAGATAGTGATGAACAATCAAGTTGTAATTTTGCGGTTAGTAAAGTGATAGAAGTAACTGGAATCCATTCGAAGAGTGATGATTCAGAAGAATATGGACATATTAATTATTTTAATCATTATGTAGTAACAAACCCTGTGTTTTTTATTGCAAATAGCCTTAATTCAAATATGTCAAGAGTGCTTGAAACAATTAAACAATCCATTGCGGTAGGCAGACCGACATATTTAATGATTAATGAAAATTCAGAAGTTGAAGATATTGAAGGATTAAGTAAAATTATGTTGCCATCTGTAGAAGATGATGTACTACAATCTTTGGGTTCTTACATTCCTGCAACGATTTTGGCAAATCATATTTCAGATTTATTAGATGAACCATTATTTAGAGGAAATATTTATCCAGAAGGATTTAATACGATTCGAAACAGTAAAATAGTTGTATACGGGGAAAATGGAAATGAAATTATTAGTTGAAGTAAAAGATAAGTATACGGATATAACAGATATTATTAATAAAAGTATTTTGGATGAAGGAACTAAAAATGGTATTGTAGTTATTGGATCAGAACAACATGTCGGGTTTGTTGAGTCATCAACCCTTGAATCGATTGATGACTTGGATCATAATTTAGAATGGATTGCGCCTACTCGTTTAATAGATCCTGGATGGGTATATGATTTGAATAATGTTAAGAATGCCTTGGTAGGAAGTTTTAAAGAATTAACATTTCAAGACCATAAACTGATGCTAGGTGATTCAAAATTATTTGTAAGATATACAGGTAGTGCCGAAAAGGTAGAAATATATGTAGATTTCATTTCAGAAGAATAGACCAATAAGGTAGTTTGAATCTTTATTAAAGGTTTGAACTGCTTTTTTTTAACAAAAATCAGGTGATGTTTTCAATAAAAAAGGGATTCATTGAATAAAATAATTCAATTATGAAATTTTAATGCCTATGGCATAATATTTGCTTGTATATAAGTGAACAACCTAATATAGAAAGGAGAAAGATAGATGAGTAGAGTAATATTTGCCTCTCATGGGGGATTGTCAAAAGGAATGAAAGACTCAGTTTCAATGATTGTTGGCGATTTGGCAAAAGATGTAGAAACATATAGCTTACTTCCTGGAGAAAACCCTGAAGACTACTATCAAGAGCTTTATAAACAAGCTAATGAGAGTAATGAACAAATATTGGTCTTATGTGACATCAAAGGAGGAAGTGTTCATACAGCTTTATCAAAATTAGCAGTGTTAGATAATGTAGTTGTTTTTTCAGGCATGAATATGGGGCTAGCATTAGACATTGTGTTGAGACACGCGCATTTAAGTGAAGAAGAGTTGCAAGAAATAATAGAAAATGCCCGTGAAGGAATCACAATGATGAAAGAGTTGAACAAAGTAGAAAATGAGGACTTCTAAAGAGTGAAAAAATTGGCTTGATTTAAATGAAAAGAATGGAGGAAAAAGAGTAATGGGAAATAAATTTTTAGATTTATTCAATACAAAGAAACCGGTTATTGGGATGATACATTTAAAAGGAAATAATGACGAAGAAGTATTTGAAATCGCAAAAAAAGAAATTGATGATTATTACAACAATGGGGTAGATGCTGTAATTGTTGAAAATTATTTTGGTACATATCACAATATGCTTCCAGTTTTAGAGTATCTTCAAGAAAACTTTAAAGATCATATTTACGGTGTTAACTGTTTATATATGAACACAATGACATTTGAGTTGGCTATTAAATATGATGCGGATTTTGTACAAATCGATGCAATCTCAGGACATGTAATCGAAAGAGAAGATATAAGTTATGCAGAATTTATTAAATTATATCGTTCTAGATATTCAGGTGCAGTTATTGGTGGTGTACGTTTTAAGCACTGCCCATACTTGTCAGGTAGAACTTTAGAAGAAGATTTAAAAATTGCTATGACACGTTGCGACGCTATTGCTGTTTCTCAAGATGAAACTGGTCAAGAAACAAGCATGGATAAGATTCGAGAATTTAGAAATATTATTGGTGACTTCCCGTTGATTGTAGGAGCTGGTATGACAGCTGAAAATTGTAAGAAGCAGTTTACTGTAGCTGATGGTGGAATTGTAGGAAGTTACTTTAAGGATACATATGAAGCTACAGGAATTGTAGATCCAGAACATGTAAAAAAACTGATTCATAATAGAGATGAATTTGTGAAAGGAGAGCAGCGATGATTGTATTATGTCGTGTAGATCATAGATTATTGCATGGTCAAGTTGCATTCACTTGGACACAAAGTGTTGGTTCAAACTGTATTTTAATCGCAAATGATGCGGTGGCTAAAGATGACTTAAGAATGACAGCATTAAGAGTTTCTAAGCCAAATGGTGTGAAATTGGTAATTAAAAGTGTTGATGATTCACTTAAAGCATTAAATTCAGGCGTAACAGATAAGTATAAATTAATGATTCTTTGTGAAAGTATTAAAGATGCAGCTAGATTGGTTGAAGGATATGACAAGATAAAATCTATTAATTTAGGTGGTATTAAAAATGAAGCTGGTAAAAAACAGATTTCAAAAGCCATTTCTGTAAATGAAGAAGAAGTTGAAATCTTAAAAGAACTAAATGATAAAGGTATCGAATTAGAAGTGCGAATGATACCAGATGATAGTAAACAAGATGTAATGAAACTTATTTAAAGTTTAGGAGGAGAAAAAATATGGATTTATTAACTGAAACATTGTTGATTACATTGGTAGCAGCTATTGGATTTGCACATGATGGGTTAGGAAGTTTTATGTATAATAGACCAATCATCATGGGTCCGTTAGTAGGATTAGTTTTAGGTGATTTAAGACTTGGTATTATGACAGGTGCAACATTAGAATTGGTTTGGTTAGGAGCTTTTCCAGTTGGAGCAAGTTGTCCTCCAGAAATGGTGTCAGGATCTATTATTGGAACAAGTTTTGTTATTAAAACAGGTGGTGATCCAGGTGCAGCAATTGCTTTAGCAGTACCAGTAGCAACTTTAGTTTTAATGATTAAGAGTGGTTTACGTGTTGTTATTACTTCTCCAGTATTCTGTGCTCACGCTGATAAATGTGCAGCTGCAGGTGATGCTAAAGGTGTAGAAAATACAGAAAGAATTGGATGGGCTTTTGAAATTATTTCATTATCATTAATTGTAGGTATTTCATACTATTTAGGAGTTCCTCAAATTGAGGCTATTATTAAGGCTATTCCAGAATTTGTAAATCATGGTTTGAACGTAGCAACAGGCATTATTCCAGCAATTGGATTCGCAATGTTGTTTAAGATGATTGCTAATAAGGAAGTTGTGGCATTCTTCTTTGGAGGATTCTTACTTGCAGCCTATTTAAAAGTACCGGTATTTGGTGTTGCTTTAATGGCATGTGTAATTGTAGCTCTAATTTTAACAATTAAACACAGCAATAAAACTTGTGTAGTAGAGGAAGGAATGGATGATGACAATGAATTCTAGTGAAAAAAAATTAACTCATAAAGATTTAATGGGTATCTTTTGGAGATCATTTAGACAAGATGCCGTATGGAACTTTGAACGACAACAAAATCTAGGTTCAGCTTATACAATGTCTAGAGTCGTTGGTAAGTTATATGAAGACGATAAAGAAAAACGTGCTCGTGCTTTACAAAGACATGTTGATTTTATGGCAATCACACCACATTTATCAACATTGCTGTATGGAATCTTGGCGGCAATGGAAGAAGAAAATGCAAATAATAGTGACTTTGATGAAAGTTCAATCAGTGCAGTTCGTGCTTCATTAATGGGCCCAATTGCTGGTATTGGAGACTCATTACTTTGGGGAACATTGCGTATTATTGCAGCTGGTATTGCAATTTCATTCTCACAAAACGGAAGTATTTTAGGGCCATTGTTATTCTTATTGATCATCAATGTACCATGTATGATTTTAAGATATGTTTGCTTATTTAAAGGATACGAATTAGGTACTAGCTTCTTTAAAAAGGTTCTTGATTCAGGAATCATGGATACAGTTACTTATGTAGCTTCTTCAATCGGCTTGATGGTAATTGGTTGTATGACAGCTTCAATGGTAGCCTTAGAATTGCCATTCATGGTTGGTAGTGGAGATTTTGCTCAACCACTTCAAGGCTATATTGATCAAATCATGCCTTGCTTGTTGCCATTAGCAATTTTTGGACTTATGGTTGCCTTATTAAATAAAAAAATCAAAACTACAACAATTTTAATTTTTACAATTGTAATTAGTATTGCATTAGCTTTCTTTGGAATTGTTTAAAATAATAATTTAGGACGATTTCTACAACAATTACAAATAGCTAGTTTAAAGTATTAAGTTATGTAAAAGTCGCTTCTGGTAATGGAGCGACTTTTGTATCAAAGGAGGGATGAAATGAGTACATTATATATATCGGATTTGGATGGAACACTTTTAAAAAGTGATGAAACTACTTCAGAATATACTGAAAAAGTGATAAATCATTTTATAGAAAATGGTGAATATTTTTCTTATGCAACCGCTCGATCTATATTTACTGCAAGTAAAGTAGCTGAAGGGATTCATACAAATATACCAGTGATTGTTTATAATGGGAGTTTTTTATTAGATGCTGATGGAAAAATGTTGCTATCGAATTTCTTTGATAAAGAAATTTATGATGTTTTAAATGATTTATTTATGAAGGATATTTATCCTATTGTATACACTTTTATTGATGATAAAGAAAAATTTTCATATATACCTAAACTTTGTACGGATGGAATGAAAAGATTCTTGGATACTCGAAAAGGGGATGTGAGAATTAATGAAGTAAAGACTACAGAAGAGTTAAAAAATGGAAGTATATTTTATTTGGCTTGCATAGATACGGCTGAAAAATTAGAGCCTTTTTATTTAAAATATAAAGAAAAATATCATTGTGTTTACCAAAGGGACTTTTATACAAATGATCCATGGCTTGAAATTTTACCATTAGAAGCATCGAAATCAAATGCCATCAAACAACTACAGAATTATTTAAAGTGTGATGAACTTATTGTATTTGGAAATGGAAAAATGACTTAGATATGTTTCAAATTGCGGATGAAAGTTATGCCGTTGAAAATGCGTGTGATGAATTGAAAAAGTATGCTACAGGAATTATTGATTCGAATGATAATGATGGTGTAGCAAAATGGATAGAGAATAAAAAAGCATAGTTGTACTAAATATAGGAGACATTATGATAATCAACACAATTATTTTTGATATGGATGGACTGATGTTTGATACAGAAAATTTGTATATAGATGTATTTGAAGACATATGTAATAAAAATAATTATTCTTTCCCTAGAAAATATTTATTGGGAATGTTAGGGGCTTCGGATATTAATTTGTCAAAATATGAAAAGGAATATCCATGGATTAAAGAAATGTTTAAATTAACAAATGAAAATTTGGCTTCATACTACGATAAGCGATTTGCTGTTGCAGGTTCAGCTAATAAATATGGATTAAAGGAAATACATGATTATTTAAAGAAAAATGGATATAAGATTTGTATTGCATCTAGTTCGAGGTTGGCTTATATTCAAAAATTAGTTGCAAATTGTGGGTTTGATTTTCAGGCAGATTTAATTTTATCTTCAAAAGGATTTTGTCAATCAAAACCAGCTCCAGACATCTTCTTGGCATGTGCGAAAAAGATGGGAGTAAAACCTGAGAATTGTTTAGTGCTGGAAGATAGTAAAAATGGAATTCGTGCGGCGTATAATGCAAATATGCGAAGAGTTTGGATTCCAGATCAAGTCCCATTTAATGAAGAAGACATGAAATATGTTGATCTTCAGTGTGAGAATTTAAAAGAAGTAATCGATATATTAGAAGCAATGTAACTTTGCTTCTTTTTTTCATGTTATAATACCTTCATGTTTTATGGGAGGAAAAGTATGTTAGAGCTAGTTGTTTTTGATGTTGATGGGTTGATGCTAGATACGGAAAGTGTATGGAAAGAGGCGTTTGATAAGGCAGGAGATAAGTATGGTATTCAAAATATGGGTTCTACTTTATTTCCAAAATTGATTGGAAAAAGTGGTAGAGATGAAAAAGAAGTATTGGATCGATATTTATCACAAGACATTCAAGAATTGGTTATTGAAGAATGGGAACGCATTGGGTATGGTATGTTGGAAAAGGAAGTGCCAGTAAAGCCAGGTTTAAATGAAATCCTAGATTTTCTAGATGCACATCATATTAAAAAGGCTGTCGCAACTACGACAAGAAGAGAGCTTACTGAAGAAAGATTAAAACGAGTTGGCGTATATGATCGTTTTGATTATGTATTATGTGGGGATGAAGTCATAAGTCGTAAACCAGATCCAGAAATTTATCTAAGTGTTTTAAAGAAAATGGATACAGACGCAAGAAATGCTCTTGTTTTAGAGGATAGTGTAGTTGGGGTTGAGGCTGCGTATAGAGCAGGTATTGATTGTATTCAAGTACCAGATATCATTGCACCTACAGATGTGCAGAAGAAGCAGACGGTTTATACTGCGAAAGATTTGATTGAAGCTAAAGATTATATTAAAGAGAATAGAGTATAAAATGCGACAAAATGATTTTGAAAATACACCCATGTTGAAGCTTGTTATGGGGTTGGCTATACCGAGTATGATTGCTCAACTTGTGAATATTTTATATTCCATTGTCGATCGTATGTTTGTAGGACAAATTGAAGAAGTGGGAAATGTATGTTTGGCAGCCGTTGGAATATGTGGGCCAATCGTTACTTTATTATCAAGTTTTGGAACACTTGTTGGTATTGGTGGTTCGATTTGGCTATCCATGTGTTTAGGGCAAAAGAATGAGAAAAGGGCCAGTCAAATTTTATATAATAGCTTTGTGATGTTGGTTGTTCTTTCTATTTGTTTAACACTTGGATTCATTCTTTTAAAACACAATTTGATCTATTGGTTTGGAGGCAGTGATACCCTTTATCCTTATGCCAATACCTATTTAACAATCTATACATTAGGAACTTTCTTTGCCCTAATGTCGATTGGATTGAATTATTTTATTACGGGACAAGGCTATGCCACTATTGCGATGTTAAGTGTATGTATTGGTGCCGTCACAAATATTATTTTTGACTTTATTTTGATTCGTACACTTAAAATTGGTGTGGCTGGAGCTGCCATTGGTACAGTTGTAGCCCAGTTTTTATCTTGTATGTTTGTGTTTTGTTTTTTAAGATTCAAATCGAAAATAAAACTTCATAAAGAAGAATTATCTATAGAGAAGATGAAGCATATTGTAAAACTTGGATTTTCTCCATTTCTGATTATCGCATCCGATTCAATCATTTTAATAGTGATGAATATGATGCTTCAAAAGTATGGCGGAAATATGGGTGATATTTATATTTCGGCTATTACTGTAGTTCAAAGCTATTTCTTGTTGATTACAGGACCATTGCTTGGCATTAGTTCGGGTACACAACCTATCTTTGCGTATCATTTTGGTTCGCAAAATTTAAAGAAAATCAAAGAAGCCTTTAAAATTGTGATTTCATTTGCGTTTTTATTCTGTCTTGTTATGTTCATCATTTCAATGTGTTACTCAAATGTATTTGTGGCTATGTTTACTAATGATGCCATGACTATGCCAATCGCAGATAGGGCTATTAAAATATTCTGTTTAGGTATTTTGATGATGTCCATTCAATATGTTTTAGTGGATGGAATTACAGGATTATCTAATGTAAAATTATCATTATTTTTATCATTAAATCGTAAGATGATGTATTTGGGGTGTACATGTTTATTGCCTGCTTTTTTAGGGGTTTCTAATATTTTCTATGCACAACCTATAGCGGATATTTATGCAAGTATCGTGACTATTGTTTGTTTTATAAAGATTATTCCTTCTTATTTAAAAAGTCATGGAGTGAAGTAAGGCGAGATGAATTAACATCTCGTTTTTTTAATACTACAGTCTTTTTCTGATATAATAGTGGTGTAGGAGGAATCTGTATGGCTATATTTTTAAATCCTGATAATGCGAATTTTAATGAAGCGGTTCATTCAAAAATATATGTGGATAAAACGGGTTTAATTGAATATACAAATAGTGTGCTTTCAACCACAGCTAAATTTATTTGTAATTCAAGACCAAGACGTTTTGGAAAATCCATGACTGCTGATATGCTTTGTGCTTATTATTCAAAGGGATGTGATTCTAGAGAATTATTTCAGCCATATACGATTTCTTCATGTTCTACATTTGAGAAGTATATAAATCAATATGATGTCATTCATATTGATGTACAGTGGTGTAAAGATCAAGTTGAAAATATAAATGATATTGTCAATTATATTAAAGAGAGTTGTATGCATGAATTACAGAATGAGTATTCCAATATTGACTATAATGGAATTATTTCTTTGTCTGGTACACTTTCTAAAATCAATGATGAGATAGGACATCGATTTGTGGTGATTATAGATGAATGGGATGTATTGATTCGTGATAATGCGGATAATAAAAAATTACTAGAAGAATATATTGATTTCTTAAAAGGATTATTTAAAGGATCACAACCTTCTCGTTATATCGCATTAGCGTATTTAACAGGTATTTTACCAATCAAAAGAACGATGACACAGTCTGCATTGAATAATTTTGATGAATATACAATGTTGAATCCAGGTCCATTGGCTTCTTTTATCGGATTTACAGAGGGGGAAGTAAAAGTATTAAGTAATAAATACAATATAGATTTTGAGAGAATTAAAAAATGGTATGATGGATATTACTTAAATCGTCAGCATGTATATAATCCGAAAGCCGTTGTGAGTTTATTTACTTTAGGTGTGTTTCAAAGTTATTGGGCACAGACAAGTAGCTATGAATCGATTCATAGTTTAATTCAAATGAATTTTGATGGCTTAAAAGAAGCTGTTTTAGAAATGTTAAGTGGTAATGAAGTGAAGATGCAGACAACGTCTTTTCAAAATGATATGGTTTCATTTAAAAATATGGATGATGTCTTAACGGCATTGGTTCATTTAGGATATTTGGGATACAATCAAACATATAAGACGGTATTTATTCCAAATGAAGAAATTCGACAAGAATTTGTGAATTCTGTTTCAGAAGATAAATGGAATGATTTGATTCAATTTGAAAGGGAATCGGATACCATTTTAGAAGCAACTTGTCAAATGAAAACAGAAGTTGTAGCTAAACAAATGGAAAAGATTCATAATACGTATGCTTCTAATATTGCATATCATAATGAAAATAGTTTGAGCAGTGTTTTAACGATTGCGTATTTATCAACTTTGAAATATTATTTTAAACCAATACGAGAATTGCCAACAGGAAGAGGATTTGCGGATTTTGTTTATATCCCTAAACTTGAATATAAAGATTATTATCCTGCCTTATTGGTGGAGCTAAAATGGAATCATAATGTTCAAAGTGCATTAGATCAAATCAAGGAAAAAGTATATCCTCAATCGATTCAAGAATATACGAACAACTTATTGTTAGTGGGGATTACTTATGATTCCAAGACAAAAGAACATCGCTGTAAAATAGAGAAGTTTTAATGTATTAAAAATAGGTGATAATTATGTTTTTTAAGAAAGAGAAAGAGAAAAAGATGAATGTTCCAGATTTATGGAATTTTATGACATCCTTAAATAAAAAGGATAAGGCTTTGTTTGAAGAACTATTAGATAATGATAATGAACCCTTGGAATATAAGGGAGATGTCAAACAGGGCGGTTTATTAAAGAATAAGAAGATGATTGAAAGAAGAGTCATTGAAAAAGAAGAGGATGGAAGATTGCGTGATTATACGCAATATCGTATTCAGCCAGATGTATATGAAGTATTAAAGCCTTCTTATGATCAATTTTATTCAATTATTGGTGACTAAGCTTGTAGAAATACAGGCTTTTTTTCTTTGTAGGTGCAAATCATAAGAAGAAAAAAGCCCTTAAAGGTGCAAATTAAGCTAATAAAAAAGTCCTTGTAGGTGTAAATGAAGATGTTAAAAAAGTCGTTGTAGGTGCAAATAAAGATAAAAGTATGCTATAATACCCTTATATAAAGGAGAATACATATGTTCAGAAATGCGACGGATTTATTGGTGAAATGGAATGTTCGAAAGAATCGAAAGCCACTTATTGTATGGGGTGCTCGTCAGGTGGGTAAAACATATCTTGTAAAGGATATATTTGCCGAAGAGTATTATTCAAATGCTTATATATATATTGATTTTAAAGTTGAAGATGAAATACGCGATTTTTGTGATCGTACAGCCAATGCAGAAAAAATAATTGAATATATTTCCTTATATAAAGGTAAAGATATTACTGAGAATACACTTTTAATATTTGATGAAATACAAGAATGTCCGAATATTATTTCTTCTTTAAAATATTTTTGTCAGGACTTTAGAGAAATTCCAGTTATTGCGACAGGATCAATGGTACGAATTCGTCTTCAAAGAGAATTAACAAGAAATGGATCCACACAAAAGTTTATGTTCCCTGTTGGTAAGATTGAACAACTCACTATATATCCTTTAAGCTTTGATGAGTTCTTATTGAATAGTAATGAAAAATTGTTTAATGCGTCAAAAAAGGCATATGAGAGTAGAACTCCATTAAGCAGTAGTATCCATGAATTAGTATTAAATGAGTTTTATAAATATTTATTGATTGGAGGTATGCCTGAAGCAGTGAATACATATTTTGAATCCAATAGTTTTCTAGAGTCAAGAAGAGTATTAAAAGATTTGTATGATAATTACTTATCCGATATGGAATTGTATCAGGCAAGTCGAGAATCTTGTTTACGATCGAAAAGCTTATTTTCAAATATATATGGGCAATTAAATAAAGAATCTAAAAATTTTTCACCCGGATTTATTGAAGAGAAGACAAAAACGAGAGATTATTTTCATCCAATACAATGGTTGACTTTAGCCCATATTGTGAATCAATCTTTCCAATTAAAACAACATGTCACAATGCCTTTGATTCCTGATGGAGAAGGTAAATTCAGATTGTTTTTGGGAGATATTGGTATGTTCTCATATCAAAGTGGAATTAATGCCTCTTCTTTTGTTGCTCCAAATAAAGAGAATACTTTATCTGGTATATTTTACGAAAATTATGTTGCGAATGAATTAGTCGCAAAAGGTATTGGGCTATATTATTGGCGTGGAAAAAATGATGCAGAATTAGAATTCATTATTGAATCCGATAATAAATTGTATCCTTTAGATGTGAAAAAGGGGAAGGGTGTTTTAAATTCTTTAGATAAATTTTCAAATCAAAATTCATTTGAAATGGCGATTAAAGTATCAAAGAATAATTATGGGTATGATCATGAAAAGAAATTGGTTACGATTCCATTTTACTTTATGCCTTTCTTAGCAGAAGATTTGAAAAATGGAACTTTTAAAGTAGACTAGTCAAATATAAAGGCTGATGTTTTTCCTTTTGAATCAGGCCTTTAATATTCATATATATTTTATTTTTTCAAAGTGAAAATTAAATGATATGATAAGAGTAAATAAAACGATATATGCAGGAAGGTTAAGGAAAAGTGAAATTATATGGATTATCATGAAAAATTAATGAGTAAAAATGGATTGTCGACGATGACACTAGCAAAAGAATTTTTGAATTGTGATGTTGGAGATAAAATTCCAACAGTGAGTGAACTAAATGAAAAAATCGGGTTAGCTAGAGGAACGATACAAAATTCCATAAAATTTTTACAATTGAATGGGGCAATCAAATTAGAATCAAAAGGACATTTAGGAACATATTTAATGAATAAGAATACATTAATATTATTAGCTTTTGCAGGAATTACATCTATCGTAGGAGTTATGCCATTACCTTATTCAAAAAAATATGAAGGACTAGCTACCGGATTAATTGTTGCAATGGAAAATCAGTATAATGTTCCAGCATCAATGGCCTATGTAAGAGGTGCAGAAAATAGAATTGCGATGCTTGTTGCAGATCGTTATGATTTTGCGGTTGTATCAAAATATGCAGCAGTAAATTTCAAAAAAAGAAAAGATATCATAGAAATTGTTAAAGAATTTGGTCCACATTCGTATCTTTTTAAGCATGTTATTTTATTTCATGATAACAATGCAACTAATATTGTAGATGGAATGAAAGTTGGAATAGATGTAGAATCAATCGATCAAAGAGTTATGACTGAAAAGGTATGCCAAGATAAAGATGTTCAATATGTACGTTTAGGCTATAATCAAATCTTAGAAAAACTTCAGGATGGAACAATAGATGCTGCAGTGTGGAATGAAGATATTATTAAAGATAAAATGTTACATTTAAATTATCGTATTGTAGATTTGACAGATGATGGAAATACGGAGGCTGTAATTGTAGTTAATAAAGATAGGCCAGAGATGAAAAAAATGATTGGTGATTTAATTGATGTGGAAACTGTATTAAATATTCAAAAATTGGTTTTAGAAGGAAGAATCACTCCTAGTTATTAAGAGAAACAGGTACATTTTGTTAAAATACTAAATTTTTAATTTGATATATTGACAAAAATATGTACCTGTTTTAATATATGAGTGTCAACAATATACAAAATATTGTATATTGTACAATGGAGGAGAAAGTTATGAAACAGACGTTAATGGAAAGGCTGGAAATACTTCAATCAGCTAACTTGATTGATGAGGATGTATTTTCGTTTTGTGAGAAAGTAGTAAATTATTTCTTAGAGCAAACTTCTGAATGGCCACAGGAAAACATGGAGATTTTTATTACACATCTTGCAATGGCAGCTAACCGTGCTAAGAAAGGGGAAGCAGAAGGATCATTGGATGATGCTATAAAAGAAGCATTAAAACAAGAAGATATTTATGATGAAGCAAAAAGAATGTTAGATTACATTTTGAAGTTAACGACAATTTGCTTTCCTGAATCAGAGGTTGATTTGCTTCTCGTCCATGTCTGCACATTATGTAGGGCAAGAAGGGAGAGCCTAAAATGAAAATTGCAATTGGTGGTATGCAAAAAAACGAAATGGATTTTGCAATCAAAAAAGCGATGCCAGAAGTTGAAACTGTACTAACAAATGATATGGCAGCTGTAAAAATGTTAAAAAATGGAGAAGTTGATTATTATTTTGGAGCATGTGAAAGTGGTGGAGGATCTGCAATTTCAATCTTGATTGGATTGATGGGATATAGCAAATGCTGCACTGTATGTAAAAATGGTGGTAAACCTAACAAAGCTGAAATTGAAAAGTTTGTAAAAGAAGGAAAACTTTGCTTTGGAATGACTGTTTCAAATATTGAAGGAACAGTTCCTGTTTTGTTGGAAGTATTGGCAGAAAATCAAAAATAAATAGAGGAGAGTAAAAATGGAAATTAATGTATTGAACTCAGTTGTTGTTGTACTACTTTGTGCAATGACTGCGTTTATTTCTCATATGGGAATGGCTGTATTCCATGATGGAATTCGTCCTGTTATTCCTGAATATATTGAAGGTAGAATGCACCGATCAGAAATGGCGTCTATTGCATTCGGATTAAGTGTTGGTTTTATTGCATCTGTTGGTATCGGTAACGCGTTGGCAACAAACTTATTGAACCCTTGGTTGTTATTCTTGGCAACAGATATCATCGGAATTGCATCTCCTAAAAAATGGATTGCACCTATTTTAGGAGGATTATGGGGAATCTTATGTTTAACTGGTATTGGAACAGTAAATGCAGTATTAACAGGTGTGCCAATTGATTTAATTGGTGCATTAGGTCAACTTGGAACTTATGTTGTAACAGGATTTGCATTATTCCCAATTATCGCAATTATTGTACAATTTGGCATGAAAAAAGGTGTTATTGCTGCCATTGCTACTATTTTGTTCCGTTTCGTAGGTCCTATGTTCTCTACAATTAGTGGTGACTCTTGGACAATGTTGGTTGGAATCATCCTTTTATTAGCTTTCTGTATTTATGAAGATGTGAAGAATAAAGCGCACCTTGAATCAGATGAATTAGAAGGTAACGTATTCTCAGAACGTGTTGCTCGTATTCGTAAAAATTTACCATTCTTAATGGCTGCTGGTGCTTTAATTGCTGTTGCATGTAACGTTCATGTATTTGCAGGTTCAGACGTTACAATGTTCGATTTATCAAAAGCATATGCATTAGGTAATACTGCTGAAAGCCAAGCTATTATTCATACTGCAGCAGTAAATGAATTTATGCGTGCATTGAGCTTCATTCCATTGATCGCAACAACTGCTGTTACAACAGGTGTTTATGGTGTAGCTGGATTTACATTTGTATATGTAGCTGGATATGTTTGTCCAAATCCAATCGTTGCGGCTCTTGCTGGTGCTGTAATTATTTTAGTAGAAGTAATGATTTTAGGATATATTGGTAAATATTTAGGAAAATTCCCTTCAATCCGTAGTGCTTCTGACAATATTCGTAGTTCTATGAACACATGTGTGGAATTAGCTTTATTGATTGGATCTATTAATGCAAGTTGTGTTATGGGTGCTTCTACAAATGTTGGTGCAGCAGGTGGATTTATTATTACAGCCTTGATTTATTTAATTAATGAAACTACTGGACGTAAGATCATGCGTATGGCTATCGGTCCAATTGGAGCAATTGCAACCGGATTGATTTTAAATATTTTACATTTAGTAGGTATTGTTACCTTACTTTAATTAGGGAGTGATTAATTTGATACAAACAGTTAAAGGAGCTATAAAACCAGAAGAAATGGGCATCACAATGAGTCATGAACATCTATGTGTAGATTTATCCAGAGTTCGTTTAAATGATGATTCTACTTTTGGTTACTCCGATTTAGTTGTTAATGAAATTAATAGTGCCAAGAAACTTGGGGTAAACACATTTGTTGAAGTTTCATGTAATGATATGGGCAGAAATGTAGAGCAATTGGTTCAATTAAGTGACGCTTGCAATGTAAATATCATAGCATCAACTGGATTTTATTTAGATGAATATCATCCTGATGAAGTGAGAAATGCTACTGTTGAAGAAATTGCAGAAATATTTGTTCGTGATTTGACAGAAGGAATTGATGGTACATCTATTAAAGCTGGCGTAATTGGAGAAGTTGCCTCAAGTAAAGTAATGACAGATAGTGAACGTCATGTATTGATGGCTTCTGCTATTGCTGCAAAAAAAGTAGGTTGTGCAGTGACTACTCATTGCCAGAATGGATTACTAGGAAAAGAACAAGCATCTATATTTTTGCAGGCAGGAATGGATCCAAAGAAAGTGATTTTAGGACATATTGATTTATCAGATGATATTGATTATATGTGTGAATTGTTGAATCTAGAATTTAATATTGCGTTTGATACTATTGGAAAAGTATCTTACTTAAGTGATGAAAAAAGAGCAGAGAATTTAAAATATCTAATAGAGAATGGTTATAGTGATCAAATTGTTTTATCACAAGATATATCTAGAAAGTCATATTTTTCAAATAATCCAAATTATTATGGATACACTACTGTAATGAAGCAATTTGTTCCAAGGTTAAAAACATTAGGCGTTAAAGAAGAAGATATAAATAAGATGCTAATTTCTAATCCACAACGTATATTTAATATTTCAATTTAAAGTGTGCTAAATGGACTTGGTGAAACATCAAGTCCATTTTTTAGAGAGGAGTGATACGGATGAATGTATTCCCATTACATCAAATGAATTTAGAAGAAGCTAAACAAAAACAATTTGAATTTGTGGATGCAATCTGTAAAGAGTTTTCTGGATATGATGTTTTAAGTCTTGGTGATTTAGGGGTAAGACAACCATTAAATAAACCTAAACAAACCGAGAAAGTAGAAAGAGTATTAGCTGATTTCTTTCATACAGAAAAAGCGTTATTAGTTACAGGAGCAGGAACTGGAGCTATTCGTTTTGGTCTTACTTCGATGCTTCCAGGTAATGGAAGGGTATTAGTGCATAAAGCTCCAGTATATCCAACGACATTGAATACTTTAAAAGGTTTGAATGCTCATATTGTAGAAGCTGATTATAATGACTTACAAGATATAAAAGATGTTTTGAAAGAACATTCTGTTGATTGCGCAATTGTGCAGTATACAAGACAAAAACCTGATGATAAATATGATATGAAAGAAGTCATTGATACAATCAAGTCTTGTGTAAATATACCTATTTTAACAGATGACAATTATGCAGCTATGAAAGTTCCTTTTATTGGAGCAGAGTTAGGAGCAGATCTTAGTGCTTTTTCAGCATTTAAGTTATTAGGACCAGAAGGAGTAGGGATTATTGTTGGTAAAGCAAAATATATAGATTTAATTGATCAACAAAATTATTCCGGTGGAGGAAAAGTTCAGGGTTGGCAAGCAATGGAAATATTGCGTTCCTTAGTTTATACACCAGTTGCTTTAGCTATCCAAGCGGAAGAAAATGATAAACTTGTTACAACGTTGAAGAATAGCAATATTCCAGAAATTAAAGATGTTTTCTTGGCTAATTCACAATCAAAAGTATTATTAGTAGAATTCCATGAAGATATTGCTGAACAAGTATTAAAAGAGGCTGAAAAATTAGGTGCTGCACCACATCCGGTAGGATCGGAATCAAAATATGAGATAGTTCCAATGTTTTACCGTGCCTCTGGTACATTTCGAAAATTTAATCCAAAATATGAAAAGAGCATGATTCGTATTAATGCTATGCGTGCAGGATCAGAAACGGTTCTTCGTATTTTGAAAGAAAGTATAAAGAGGGTTAAAGAATGTTCTTGAAGAAGATGATTGAGCGAAACAACAAACTGATTGAAACTTCTTTTCAATTACATCAAGCAGGGAAGATTTTGCCAGATAGTTATGTTATTGATATGGATGTTTTGTTAGAAAACGCAAAAGCAATTTTAGAAGAAGGCAATAAAAATCATATCGATCAATATTTTATGTTGAAACAACTTGGGCGTAATCCAATAATTGCTCAAGAATTAATAAAGTTAGGCTATAAGGGAGCCGTTGTAGTAGACTTTAAGGAAGCGTTGGTTATGATGCAACATCATATTCCAATTTGCAATGTAGGCCATTTAGTGCAGATGCCAAAACAAATGGTTCAAGAACTTGTTGATTATGGATGTGAATATTTTACAGTATTCTCATTAGATAAAATTAATGAGATCAATGAAGCGGCAAAAAATTCAAACCGAATTCAAAAATTATTACTAAAAGTTGTTGGCAAAGACGATATGATTTACAGTGGTCAAACAGCTGGTTTTAGATTAGAAGAGTTAAAAGATGTTGTAGAACAAATTAAAAAACTTGAAAACGTTAGAATTGAAGGCGTAACTTCATTTCCTTGTTTTCTCTATGATGAAAATGAAGAAAAAATAAAATCTACTAATAATTTAAATACACTCTTATCGGCTAAAGAAATCTTAAAAAATGAAGGCATCGAAGTTAAAAATGTGAATGCCCCATCTGCTACTAGTGTGTTTACTATCAAAGAGATGGGTAAATATCCTGTGAATAGTGCAGAACCAGGACATGGCTTAACAGGAACAACTCCAATGCATGCAAAGAAAAATTGTGTTGAATGTCCTTGCGTGGTTTATTTGAGTGAGCTTTCTCACAATTTTGATGGACATGCTTATTGTTATGGCGGTGGGCATTATCGTCGTTCACATGTGGCGAATGCGCTTGTAGGTAAAAACCTAAATGATGCAAAAATGGTAAGTATTATTCCACCAACAGATGAGAGTATAGATTATTATTTTGAAATACCAGAAACTTGTGAAATAAGCGATACCGTTATTATGGCTTTTCGCTTTCAAATCTTTGTTACAAGAAGTCAGGTGGTTTTAGTTAAAGGAATTTCAACAAATACACCTCAAATCATGGGTATTTATAATAGTCTAGGAGATGAAATAACAAGATGAAAAAAAGATTTATTATCATTGTTTTAGATGGTTTTGGCATTGGAGCTATGCCAGATGCAGCTGTAGTTAGACCGGGTGATGAGAAGGCGAATACATTGCGTAGTATTCTAGAGGATTATCCTGATTTAAAACTTCCAACACTAGAAAAATTAGGCTTAATGAATGCATATGGACTTGAAAGTAAATGTATGAAGTATTCAGAAGATGCTAATTTTGGAAAAAGTGAACTAATGCATTTCGGTGCCGATACTTTTATGGGGCATCAAGAAATTATGGGTACACTTCCTAAAAAACCAACTGTAGATCCATTTCAAACCCATGTGGATTCTGTTGCGAAGATTTTAACGGATCATGGGCATAAAGTCGATATTGTAAATCGTAATGGTTTAAGATATGTGGTATGTGATGATTATGTTACGGTAGCTGATAATTTAGAGGCAGATTTAGGCATGTGCTACAATGTAACAGCACCATTAGACTATATTTCATTTGAAAAAGAATGTGAAATTGCAGAGTTGGTTCGAAAAGTTGTAACAGTAGGAAGAGTTATTGTCTTTGGTGGCGCTGGAAACACTATGCAAGACTTATATAATGCGGAAGAAATAAGAAATGATAAATTTATTGGTATCGCAAGTGCAAAATCTAAGAGCTATGAAAAAGATTATCATTGTAGACATTTAGGATATGGTGTAGATAAAAATGTTCAAGCACCAACCATTTTAACGAATGCAGGCATCCCTGTAACTTTAATTGGAAAGGTTGCTGATATTGTTGCAAATGATGGTGGAACAAGTATTTCTTGTGTTCCAACACCAGAGTGTATGCAATTGACTATTGATGCAATCAAAAACATGGATAAGGGATTCATTTGTACGAACGTACAAGAAACAGATTTAGCTGGTCATTCTCAAAGCACAGCTCGTTATAAAGAAGTACTTGAACAGGCTGATGCAGGCTTGGCTGAAATTTTACCTTTACTTGGAGAGGATGATATTTTGATTGTTCAAGCCGATCATGGAAATGATCCGAAAATTGGTTCTAGTCGTCACACCCGTGAGTGTGTTCCTTTGTTGATTTATCGTAAAGGACTCACAAAAGTAAATGTGGGTACTAGAAAGACAATGTCTGATAATGGAGCCACATGCTGTGATTATTTTTGTGTCACTGCTCCAGAAAATGGAACATCGTATTTAGATAAATTGAAAAAACCAGTTTAGTTCATAAACTGGTTTTACTATTACACAAAAAAAGGAAGCAGTGTCGCTAACAAGACTGCCTCCTCAAAACGTATGTTTTTCCTATCAAGGGTAGTTTATCACAAATTAATAATAGATGTCAATTGTATCGAATAAATAGTCAAATGTAGCTTTCAATTTTGGATTAAAGTCATAATTGTAATCTCTATAAACTCTTTTTTTGAAAAATATTAATTGATTCTTGATTTTTGATTTTACACCATCGCTAGTAATTATGTGAATTGATGTATAAAGCAGTGTAACGATTTGTCTCGTTTTTTCTTTTGAAAGATGCTTATCGTTTCTTTGATGTTTTATTGTTTTTAAACTAATTTTAACTGCATGATTTGTTTTATGTTTAGAATCTTTAATTGTAATATCATTCAATATACAGTTGTTATGGGCTGCTGCATTTCTTAACGCTTTTACGTCTTTCATAAGATAAAAGTCATTTAGTAAATCTTTATCATTCCACCTGTCTGCACAAAACTTATAGAATTTTAAATAATCTCCGAAAGATATAATTTCTATTAGTGTCCATGCTGGATAGTTACCATCGTAATGCTGAATAATATCACCTACATAACAGTTGTTACACTTTTCAATTATTCTTTTTTCTATAACTTGTTTATTTTGCCCTTGATTTACCATAAAATCTTTTACAATCGAATAGCCATCTTCAGATTTATTATTTTCTAAACAATGTAATAATTTAAGCTTTGAATAATGTTCTATATCTAGAGCAATTTCAAGAATAATGCTACGCAAATAGTTATCGATAATAGCTAAATCAACAAGATATGCAAAATCAAGATTGGAATACTTGTTTGTATTTGGTCCATCAGGATGTTTTCTGAAATTTTTTCGAAAAGATGTTAACTTGTAGTAATAATTGTTGTTTGTTAAATAATCTTCAGCGTTTGATTTGCTAAAAAGATTAAATGATATTCCTTTATCTTCCAAATACTTCACTTGATCTTTAATGTTTAGTTTTTGTTTATATACGGTCATCTTATTTCTCCTTTAATTCATATAATCAAAAATTTATATAATCTAGTTTTTCTTTCTATAAAAGGAGATATTTTTTATAAGATTCTTATTCGTTACTGCTTTTTAAAATATTTTATCTTCAAGCATTTGTTCGATGATTGTAAATGCAGTCTGTTCCATTCTTCCATCATACAACATTCTATGTTTAGCACCTTCAATATATATTAATCGTTTCTTTTGTGCTTGAATTTTTTTGTAGGCATGTGTTGAACTTGATGGAGCAATCACTTCATCACTTGTTCCATGCAACATAAGGATTGGACATTCAATTTGAGAAATGGATTCTTTATATTGAGAAACAATCTTTGTGAAGGTTTGGTACTGCTTTGAGCTTGGGCCTTTCTTTTCTTTGTCGGATTTTTTAAATAAACCCGTTACTTTTTTGATGTCAAGATATTCAAAGGCCGGTGCACAAAGGATTAAGGATTGCACTTTATAAATACTAGCCAAATAACTGGCGATTACACCTCCCATGGAGAATCCAATTAGAATGACATTGGGATTTTCTTTAATGGCAAGACTTAATTTGGCTTCACATCTTTGTA
>ERZ1673737.372-NODE-372-length-59660-cov-15.622196_pt1 | contig 59660 bp, 62 predicted proteins | sample MGYA00580211_ERZ1673737 | MGnify/ENA primary metagenome ERZ1673737 (study PRJEB41218, sample SAMN15661789) | gut metagenome | host: Homo sapiens | place: Canada: London | collected 2015-08-20/2019-03-30 | study: EMG produced TPA metagenomics assembly of... | reverse complement strand
ATCACGATTATCAATTTGATCAGGATGGAAATTTGATTTTATTAGCTACAAATGAAGAAAAGAATAGTGTCGAAGACTGCATTATTAAATTAGATGTAGAAACTGAAGAAGTAAGTGAATTATTAGATTTAGAAGATTTGTTTAAAAGCTACAAAGAAAGCACGAATCATAAGGAAGGCTCAAGATGGGATTGGATGCATATCAATACACTTCAATATCTAAATGATGATAGTGTTATTCTTTCTTCTCGAGAAACAAGTTCAATCATTAAAATCAACGATGTAAGCACAAATCCAAGTATTGATTATATTATTGGAAATAAAGATTTCTGGAAAGATACGGATTATACAGAATATTTATATACAAAAGTAGGCGATTTCTTAACAAGTGGAGGACAACATACTGTAACCTATATGGAAGATGATTCGCTTGAATCAGGTCAATACTATCTATATATGTTTAACAACAACTTTGGCTACTCAAAAACAAGAAAAGATTATGATTGGACAGTAAATGAAGGAATTCAAACAAGTATTACAGAAGGTACAACATCGTATTACTATCAATATTTAGTGGATGAAAATGAAGGTACATATACATTAGTCAATTCGTTTGAAGTTCCATTTAGTGCTTATGTATCCAGTGCACAAAATCTAGGGGAGCATATTGTCGTGGATTCAGGAATTGCAGGACTTCTATCGATTTATGATACGGATGGAAATTTAGAGCAACAATTCAGTGTCAAGAAAAATAATCGTTTTATTTATCGAATCTATTATTATGATTATAAAGGATATTACTTTAGTTAGAGAGCAATCTCTAACTTTTTTTAAGGCAATTTTAAGTGTTGTTTCGTATGTTTATGGTATGACATATAAAGAATTTTATGGAACTGACTATGATAAGTTTAAGAAAATACTTGATTCTGTTTTAAATACGATTGAATTGAGTTCATTAGCTTGCATACAATATACTACTTCTAGGATCAAATCGCCGGAAAGTGTTTTAAAAAAGATTGGCAATGACTATGCATTGCTTCATGACATTATTGGTGTTCGCATCATTTGTTCATTTGTGGATGAAATCTATGAAGTAAAAGATTGGATCAATTCTAGTTTTGAAGTGGTGGAAGTAAGAGATTATTTAAGACATCCCAAACCAAGTGGATATCGAAGTCTACATGTGATTATTAAAGTAGATGGATGTTTCGTTGAAATTCAGGTGCGAACGATTGCACTTGATTTTTGGGCAAATCTAGAACATCAAATTCATTATAAGAAAGATGTTGAGGATGAAAAATTGATTCGTAGTGAGTTAAAACGATGTGCCGATGAAATTGCTTCTTTAGACTTATCATTTCAAACAATTAAAGATAGAATCGAGGGATAATATGCGATTGTTGATTGCGGATGATGAAGAAAATTTGGCTTATGCATTAAAAGCGGTTTTAGAAGATGCGGGCTATAATTGCGATGTGTGTTTTGATGGAAAGAGTGCCATTCGTTTGATTTCTCAAGAAATTTATGATGGATTGATCTTAGATATTATGATGCCAGAAAAGAATGGGTATGAAGTATTGTCTATTATACGAAATAAAAAGATAGATATTCCTATATTACTTTTAAGTGCATTAAATGAAGTGAATGATAAGGTTCAAGGTTTTGATTTAGGAGCCAATGATTATTTATCCAAGCCCTTTTCGACAAAGGAATTAATTGCTCGAATCAAAGTGATGTTAAAAGAAAATATAGTGGATGATTCTTATTTACAATATCAAGATATTCTATTGAATAAGAAAGAAGAGACGCTTTCTTGTAAGAATATAAAATATCAATTGTCTAAATATGAATGTAGTATTCTTTCTTTGTTGATTCGAAGTGAATTAAATCGAGTACCTGTATGGCTTGTGATTGAAAAAGTATGGCAAAATAAGGTGGATGTAGATGTAAAAACTGTTTCACTTTATATATCTTATGTTAATAGAAAATTAAAAGCATTAGAATCGAAAGCATATATAAAATTTGATGAAGAAAACATAGAACTGTGTGTTAATATATAAAAAAGAAGAAAGGGCGGGAAAATATGAATATATTAGTTGTGGATGATGAAAAAAATATTGCGTATGCGATTGCACAAATATTAGAAGAACAAAAATGGCAAGTTACGATGGCCTATGATGGTCAAGAAGGTTTAGACCTTGCGCTAAGCGGATATTATGATGTAGCTATTTTAGATATTATGCTTCCGGGTATGAATGGTTTTGAAATTGTACAAAAGATGCGTGCTAATAAGGTTGAAACTCCTACACTATTATTATCGGCATTAGATGAAATTCCAGATAAAGTCAAAGGCTTAAATGTAGGTGCAGACGACTATATGACAAAGCCATTTTCAGCTGCTGAACTTGTTGCCCGCATAAATGCACTGACAAGACGAAAAGGGGAAGTCATCGTTCATGAATTAAAATATGAAGATCTTTCTTTACAACTTGATACTTGCGAGTTGTATTGTGCGAGTCATCATATTCATTTGGGATATAAAGAGTTTGAAATAATGAAACAATTAATGTCGCATCCAGAAATGATTACTTCTAAAGACGATTTGATTATCTCTGTATGGGGAAGTGAAAGTGATGCGATGGATAATAATGTCGAAGTATATATTTCATTCTTAAGAAAGAAATTGAAGTTTTTAAAGAGTCAAGTTTCAATCAAAGTGATTCGAAAAGTTGGATATCGACTTGAGGTATGCGATGCTTAAAAAATTACAGACAAAATTCATTTTGATTTTAATGTCCTTTGTCAGTGTCATTCTACTATCTGTATTTGGCATAGTTTGTTGCTCAAATTATGTCCACGATAAAAAGGATGTCGAACGAAGTTTGGAAATGGCTTTGCGGTTAAAAGATAAAGATTTTTCGATTTCATTTGGAAATAGTCGTAATTTTAATGGGAATTCCTTTGTGATCTATACAGATTCTAATTATGAATATATGATCACAAGTCGTACAGTATGGAATATATATGCAGAAGATGCACAAAGTTTGATTGAAAGTGTGGAACATAAAGAGGATGTGGGCGTACTAAAAAAACTTGGGTTTGCGTATAAAAAAGAAAAGATTACGAACTATCAAGTGAATGAGGATACCCTTATTCCTTCTGGTTATGCCGTAGCCTTTGTGGATATATCGAATATGCAGTCCTCTTTTCAAAGAATGTTGATTATATCTGTACAAATTGGATCGAGTGTATTACTTGTATTCTTTATATTAAGTTGTATTTTAAGTAAATGGGCACTAAAACCAGTTGAGCAAGCATGGGATAAACAAAAACAGTTTGTCGCCGATGCCAGTCATGAATTGAAAACGCCATTAACCGTTATTTTAGCCGATAGTGATGTGTTATTAAATCATTCTACAGAATCTATTTCTTCACAGAAAAAATGGATAGAATCCATTCAAAGTGAAGCAAATCGAATGCGTAAGCTTGTAGAAAATATGTTGTTTCTTGCCAAAAATGATGCGAATCGAATTGAAATTTCGATGCAGAATTGTTCTTTGAGTGATATATGTTTTCATTGCGTTTTACCATTTGAATCGATTGCGTTTGAAAAAGGTATTGATTTAATCGATGAAGTGGAAGAGAATATAGAGGTACATGGAAATGAGTCACAATTAAAACAATTGATTTTGATTTTCTTGGACAATGCGATCAAATATACACCTTCAGGTGGAAAGATATATTTTAAGTTGGCAAAGATACAAAATAAACCCGTTCTTACGATTCGTAATACGGATAGTTATATTCCGCCTGAAGATTTAAAACATGTATTCGAACGTTTCTATCGTGTTGATAAATCAAGAAAATATCAAGGTGGAGCCGGTTTAGGTCTATCGATTGCAAGTCAGATTGCACAAAGTCATAAAATTAAATTAAGTGTGACGAGTGATGAAAAACAAGGTACAGAATTTACTTTGAATTTCTAGGAGGAAAATTATGTTTCAAAAAAGAGTCAATCAAGTGATTGAAAAAATGAAAACAGATGGGCTTAAACAAATCTTAGTGAGTGAACCATGCAGTATCTATTATTTAACCGGTGTGGATGTAGGTCCAGGGGAAAGATTGTTTGCGCTATATTTGAATGATGAAGGAAGAAAAGTATTATTTTTAAATACATTATTTACAGTTGAACAAAAGGATTGCGAAGAAATTTGGTACAGTGATACAGACGATTCGATTTCAATGTTGGCAAGTGTGATTGATTCTAAAGAAACACTTGGCATTGATAAAGAATGGACAGCACGCTTCTTGATTCCTTTAATGGAAAAGTGTAAAGGATTAAAAGTTGTGTTAGGATCTAAATATGTGGATGCTACTCGTGCTATTAAAGATGAAAAAGAAATTGAATGCATGATTGAAAATTCACAGATCAACGATGTGGTGATGGAACGTACAAGAGATTTCATTTCAGAAGGTATGACTGAAAAACAAGTGGAAGCTTTTATTGTTGAACAATATAAATTGTTAGGATGTCAAGACGTGTCATTCTCACCTATTTGTTCATTTGGAGCAAATGGTGCTGATCCTCACCACATGCCAGATGATTCTGTATTAAAAGCCGGAGATAGTATTGTGATCGATATTGGTGGAAGAAAAGATCGTTATTGTTCCGATATGACACGTACTTATTTCTGTAAAGAAGCAAGTGAAGAATATAAAAAGATTCATGATATTGTTCGTGTTGCCAATGAAAAAGCGGAAAAAATCATTCGTCCAGGCGTTCGTCTATGTGATATTGATTTAACAGCACGTAATTATATTTCAAGTTTTGGCTATGGTGAATATTTTACACACCGCCTTGGACATTTCATTGGGCAAACAGATCATGAATTTGGAGATGTAAGTTCTACAAATACGGAAACTGTAAAACCAGGCATGATTTTCTCAATTGAACCAGGCATTTATTTACCTAATAAAATGGGCGTTCGTGTAGAAGATCTAGTCTTAGTTACTGAAGATGGCTGTATTGTCTTAAATAAAGTAGATAAAAAATATGCGATGATTGGCTAATCATCGCATTTTTCTTACTATTTACCCAAACAGAATTTAGAGAATAAAGTGTCCAATAAATCTTCTCTATGAACTTCACCTAAGATTTCTTTCAAGTGATCATGAGCTGCCTGAATATCCATCTCAATTAAATCAGGCTCTACCATCCTATTCATGGCTTCTTTAGCCCTTAACATATCTTCTTTGGCTAGATTCAATAAACCAATTTGACGCTCATTTGAAAGTAATGGATCTTCTTTTAATAAATCATTTTGATACAGATTTTCTAAGGCATCAATCAATGGTTGAATCTCTTTATTGGAAGCTGAAATCCAAATGCCATCTTTATTTGCCTCTGCCTTATCTAATTTATTATAGATAATTAAGCGCATTTTATCTTTTGTCAGTTCTAATAATTGTTTGTCTTCTTCATCCAACTCTTTGGAACCATCAAAGACTAAAAGAACCAATTTGGCATCTTTTAATTTTTCTTGACTCTTTTCAATACCAATCTGTTCAATCTTATCATTCGATTCACGAATGCCCGCTGTATCAATTAGATTTAATTGAACGCTACCAATATGGATTTGACCTTCAACCAAATCTCTTGTGGTCCCGGCAATATCTGTAACAATGGCTTTATCTTCTTCAAGAAGGGCATTCAGTAAGCTGGATTTACCAACATTTGGCTTACCAACAATAATAGTATCAATTCCTTTTTTTAACATTTGTCCCGTTTGAACACGAGAAAGAATGTGATCAATTTTTTCTAACCAATCATTTGTTTTGGGTAATAAGTCATTCGTTGTTAATTGTTCGACATCTTCATATTCAGGATAATCAATATTCACTTCGATTTGTGCAATAATATCCATTAAATCATCAATCAAAGGTTGGAGTAGTTTTTTTACACTTCCCTTAATTCCATGAATCGCCATAGTAGCCGCTGTATTGTTGCTCGCTTCAATCATGTCTTGAACAGCTTCAGCTTGGGATAAGTCAATTCTTCCGTGATAGAAGGCGCGTTGCGTAAATTCTCCTGGCTTGGCAAGATCGGCTCCCGCACTTAAAACCATGGATAAGATTTTACGTGTAATAAAAGTACCCCCATGACAGTTGATTTCTACAATATCTTCTCGTGTATATGTTTTTGGTGCTCTAAAAATAGAGATTAAAACTTCATCCACTGGATTTTTATCTGGATCTATAATAATGCCATAATGAATCGTATGACTTTTCGCATTCATAATATTACGGTCAAATATTTTTTGAGTGATTTCAATAGCTTGATCTCCACTTAAACGAATGATGGAAATGGCGCCATCTTGTAAAGAAGTGGAAATAGCCGCAATTGTGTTTTCAAACATAGAAAAACATCCTTTCTTTCTTAGTGTATTTTATCATAAAAGATGTATAATGTCTTAGACAGAGGTGTAAACATGATAGAATATACAAAAAATCAAGTACATGAAGTGGCGTGTGCATTTAATGAACATAAAATTATAGCTTTACCTACAGATACTGTGTATGGTGTAGGTGTAAAGTATGGTAATTTAGACGATTTAGAACGATTAAAACGCGCAAAACATCGTCCAGAAACGAAACCCATTCCGATGATGGTTTCAAATATAGAACAAATGAAACAAGTTGCTTTAGTGGATGAAAGAATCGAAAAGATTGCCGCTAAGTTTTTGCCAGGCGCATTAACTTTAGTTGTCAATGTGAAAGAAAATGTCGATCCAGCGTATACAAATGGCCTAAGTACGATTGCGATTCGTATTCCAGATGAAAAATTTATCTTAGATGTGATTGACGAATTGAATTGTCCAATCTTAGTTACAAGTGCCAATCAATCTGGAGAAAAGACAGCACTCACAAGTGATGATGTATATGAACAACTTCCAAAAATAGATGGAATTGTTTTAGGTACGTGCAAAGCATTACAGGCAAGTACAATTGTCGATTGTACAAAAGATAAGCTAGTTATTTTAAGACCAGGACCTATTTCATTAGAAGAACTAAATTCAGTTCTATAAAAAAGCACCCAGAACTTATGTTGAAAAGAATAGGCCAGGGTGCGTATGAACAAATCTAGAAGTAGTATGCTTCTAGCAGTTCATGTAGTATGTTACTCTGATTTAAATTGGATTCAATGGTTTCGAATGCAATTTAAACATATGTTAAAACTTGTCAAAATGATGGGGGTTTATTATAATACTGAGTATGACAGAAGAAGAAATGATTAGAGAAATTGCCGAGCCTATTTTAGAGCAATTGAAGAAAATTGAAAAACAACTAGGAAATCATCGTATGTCACAGCTTCCACAAATTAAGTTTGTGAAAGAAGGCAATATGCAAGATGGCCCATTTATGATTGGAGACATCGAAGTTACGGATGAGCTTTTAGAAAAAGTAGAGGCTTATGTTCAGGAAGAAATCGAAATGATGCATCAACCGACTGTTTTACATTAAGAAGTTACAAAAATGTAGCTTCTTTTTTAAAAAATGCTTGCATTTTATTTTGCGTTAGTGTATTATATGTGAGCACGTTGGAAATGCGGGTGTGGCGAAATTGGCAGACGCACCAGACTTAGGATCTGGCGCCTTCGGCGTGGGGGTTCGAGTCCCTTCACCCGCACCACTTGTAAATTTAGACAATTACTTCGGTAGTTGTCTTTTTTTGTTTTATGTTATAATTTCCATATGGAAATTTGTGTATATTATGAAAAAATAAATGAAGATTCAATTCGCATCAAGCGTGTGTATGCATCGACTCCCACAATAGAAATACCCGAATTCATTGATGGATATATTGTGCGTGAAATTGGAAACTATTGTTTTTCTAAAAAGGAAGTCGATCTATCTAATTCTGTTTTAAGTCATGAAATTCCTTCTGGTTATTATGAGTGTAGTGGTAGTGATGTTGAAAGTGTTAAGCTTTCTAAGACAGTCACAAAACTAGGGGATTATGCATTCTACAATTGTCGAAAGCTAAAAGAAATATTTTTACCTTCTAGTTTAATATGTATTGGCAGTGATGTATTTATGAATTGTTTAAGACTCAATCATATCTATTATGACTGTTCTATATTTTGTATCACAATTTTAAAACAAATACTAACTCAAATCACTTGGGATATCGAAGTCGATTTTATAGATGGTTCTATATTCTATCCAGAATACAATGGGGGTTATGATGAAGTGGGACCGGCCCATATCTTTGCCTTGAATATCGAAGGGGAAGGCTTTCGTATGCGACAGTGTTTTAAAGACGGTAAAATTGATTTTGATGGTTATGATGCTTGTTTTGAAAAATTATGTGCAGAAGAAAGTGAATCTTGTATCTTTCATGTTGCGATACTTAGATTTATGACGGGATCTGAGCGATACATTCCTTATTTAAGAGCACATGATTTGACTTCTTATTTACATACATATAAAGATATATGTGTTATGGTTGAAAAATTAATAGAAGAAAAATGTATGGATGTACAAGCTTTAGATGTATTGATTTCTATGGAAAAAGATTTGGAAACTCGAACCCTATTGATGGAATTAAAGAATAAGAAGATGGAAACATCATCCGCATATTCTTTTGAGGATTTTTAATGCGACAAAGGGATTGGGAAAAAGAAAAGGCAATTCATATATTAGAGCTTGTTCGCTCCGAACTCTATATGGATATGCCACATTTTTTAACAGCGTTAAATACGTTGATGTTTAAAGAGGATGAGCGTGTAAGTGTATGTGCTACAAATGGAGTTTATTTTTATTATAATCCATTGAAGGTGATTGAGCTTTTTCAAAAGAATTCGATTTTTTTAAATCGTGCTTACTTACATAGTATCTTGCATTGTTTATATAGTCATATTTGGCTAAGAAAAAATCGTATAGAATTTATTTGGAATGTAGCTTGTGATATTATTGTGGAATATACATTGGATTCAATGCATAAAAAAAGTGTTTCACGAATCTTATCCTATGCTCGAAAAGATGTATATCACCAAATTGAAAAGTTGGATGGATTGAGTTGTATTACGGTTTATGAATGGCTTTGTACACGGGATGATATTCAAAATTTATATTATGAATTTGTGGTGGATGATCATGCATCATGGCCTAAAGAAAAGGATGAAAAAACACCTCAATCGTCTTCGATACAAAAGAAGTGGCAAAGTGTTGCCAAACAGACAGTATTTGATCATAAACAAAAAGGTAAAGAGAATGACGATGGGGATGCTTTTCTTGTATCGAGGTTACAGGCAAAAAAATCGAAGTATTCATTTTCACAATTTTTGAAACGTTTTAGTATTATGAAAGAAGAAATGCAGATCAATGAGGATGAATTCGATTTGTCGTATTACACATATGGTATGTCTATTTATAAAAATATGCCTTTGATTGAGCCGTTAGAGACAAAAGAAGTCAAGAAGATCTATGAGTTTGTGATTGCGTTGGATACAAGTTATTCGATTGATGAAAATCTTGCGAAGCGTTTTATATCAAATACATATAGTATTTTAAGCACTTCAAATATGTTTTATAAATCATGTAAGGTATATATCCTTCAATGTGATGACAGAATTCGAAAAGAGAATGTCATTTCCAATCAAAATGAAATGAATCGTTTGTTAGATTCATTTACTCTAATAGGGGGAGGCAACACCGATTTTAGGCCGGTGTTTAGCTATGTGAATGATTTGGTGAATCAACAAGCATTTCAAAATCTTTGTGGTTTACTTTATTTTACAGATGGAAAGGGCGTTTATCCAAAAAAGTGTCCAGCTTATAAAACGGCATTTATCTATTTAGAAGATTATGATCAAAGTAAAGTGCCTGCTTGGGCAATTCAGTATAGATTGGAAGAAAAGTTATGAATATATTACAGGCAAAAAATGAAATAAAAAATACCGTACAGGCATATTTATCGAAGAATAGCTTTGGTGAATATGAAATTGAATCTAAGAATCAACGACCTTTATTGTTGATTGGTCCTCCGGGTATTGGTAAAACGCAGATTATGGAACAAATATCGAAGGAATGTCAGATTGGACTTGTCAGCTATACGATTACGCATCATACGCGTCAAAGTGCGGTGGGACTTCCTTTTATCCAAGAAAAAGAATTTCAAGGCAAAACCTATTCTATTACAGAATATACAATGAGTGAAATTATTGCGAGTGTCTATTCGAAAATGGAAGAAACGGGTTTAAAAGAAGGAATTCTATTTATTGATGAAATCAATTGTGTATCGGAAACATTGGCTCCTACAATGCTTCAATTTTTACAGAATAAAACCTTTGGAAATCAGAAGGTCCCAAGTGGATGGATCATTGTGGCTGCAGGAAATCCGAGTGAATATAATAAATCAGTTCGTGATTTTGATGTTGTGACAATGGATCGTATTCGTTATATTCATGTAGAAACGGATTATTATGTTTGGAAAGAATATGCAATCTCAAAACATATTCATCCAATGATTTTAAGCTATCTAGAATTAAAGCCTAACAATTTTTATACTGTTTCAACAAGTGTAGATGGTATGGAATTTGTGACGGCTAGAGGCTGGGAAGATTTATCGTATTTGCTTTATACATACGAAAAGATGCATTTGGAAATATCGCAAGATACAATCTATGAATATTTACATCATGAAGATATTGCAGAAGATGTTTTCGCCTATTACTTGGTCTATAAAAAATATCAGGATGATTATGGCATTGACGATATTTTAAATGGAAATGTATCAAGTACGATCTACGCTCGTTTGTTTAATGCGGATTTTGATGAAAGAGTATCTGTAGTCAATTTAGTGATGGATGGTTTATTAAGACAAGTGAATATATATTCTTTTGAAAAACATTGTACAGATTTATGGTTTGGTTTTCTAAAAAATTACCGAAGTCATATGGATGTATTTTATGTGGATCATGTAAAGGAATTTATAGCTTTGTATCATGATAAGTTGCAGGCTGAATTATTAAGTGTTGCTCAAAAACATGAATATGAGTTTGTGTTAAATAAGATACAAAAGGTGAATGTGGATGAAAGCCTAGATTCTAAGTCGCGTTTTGATTGTAGTACAAAACCATTCTTTAAACAAAAAGAAAATATGGAGTCGATTGAATCGGATTTGAAACTTCAAATAGAAAATGCGTTTGAATTTATGGAAAGTGCATTTAAAAATGGTCAGGAAATGACAATATTTGTCACAAATTTAACAATGTCAGCTGAAATGGCTTTGTATTTAAGTTCACATACAATTGGTATATATGAAAAATACAAACAGGTTTTATTAATTGGAAGCCAAAAGGCAAGATTATTAGATGAGTTAGCTCATTAAAGAAAGGAATTATATGGATTATTCAGAATTAAAATATGATGTGGAAGAATTTGAATCGGATCAAGATAAAAAACTTCCACAACCACCTTTGGTAAAAGAGTCAATGCGAAAGGAATCCATTGAACTTCCTAAAAATTTTGATGCGTTACAAATTTGTTCAAACTTTCTAGATATTATCAACACACGTCATAGTAGTCGTGTGTATACGCAAGAGCCAATGTCTTTATTAGAACTATCTTATATTCTTTGGACTTGTCAAGGTGTGAAACAAATTCGTGGAAAAAAATATGCGACTTTGCGTACAGTACCTTCTGGAGGTGCTCGTCATGGTTTTGAACTATATTTTGTATGTCAAAATGTAGAAGGATTAGATCCTGGAACCTATCATTATTTACCTATGGAGCATCGTATTGAATATTTAAATCCGATTGACAAAGTATCCGATGTTTTGGCATCTTCCTTATGTGATCAATTATGGGCTTTAAAAGCCAATGTGATTTTGTATTTTAGCTACGTACCATACCGAACGGAATGGCGTTACGGTCATCTTGCACATCGAATCGCATTGGTCGATCTTGGTCATGTGGGTGAGAATATATATTTGGCAAGTACAAGTATTGGCTTAGGGACTTGTGGGATTGGAGCTTGTGTGACTTCGATTTGTGATGGAATGTTTGAATTGGATGGCGAAAACGAGTTTATTCTTTACTCGCAGCCAGTTGGGAAGGTGAATCCAGAGGATTTTGCGAAAGAAAAATCTTTTTATGAATTTGTTGAAAAAGAAGGCTTATAATGTGTTAAAATAGATTGGAACTAAGGAAAATATATTATGAGTAAAAATGATAAGAATATAGATGCTTATTCAAAAGCACTTTTAGATAAAAAAACAGAATATAACGAGGAACTGAAAAAACCGAAAGAGGTTCATCAGATGACGGAAGCTGAAAGAAGAATGGCTGAAAAGACAATGTCTTCTGCTTTAGATATGCTTCGAAAAGAGCGTGGACAAAAAACAATTGCGGAAGAAGAGCGTCTTTATGAAGAAAATAAAGTTGACTCCCAACATATGGAGGATGATTTTACAACTTCATCTATTGAAAATGAGCAGTCGAGTGATGCATTAGATCTTGTACATACGATGTTGCAAGATATGTCAAATGAGGATGATGAATTATTGCCTTCGCAAGTAAAGAAATTAAAAGAAAAACAAGAAAAGAAGGAAAAAAAGGAAAAGAAAGAAAAGCCAAAGAAAGAAGAAGGACCGAAAGAAAAGAAATCGAAGAAAAAGAAACCTATGAGTAAGGTCACAAAGATTATTTTAGGATGTATCTTATTAGGTGTGGCAGCTTTAGGTGTATATTCATATAAGGTATTGGTTTATGATCCACAAAATATTGTTTCACCAGCTCAACAGAAAACATATGATAAGTTAGTATCTTATGCGGATGAATATGGAGATAATATGATGTCGGATGCTGAAAAGCTAGAACTTATTGACTTGAATTCTGGTTATAAAAAGCTTTTAGATAAACAAAAAACGTCAATCAATGCATATTTTAAAGAACAAACAGGTAAGTCTTATACGGCTTTATTAAAGGAAGTAAAAGAACTTCAAAAGACAAAAGAAGAAGTGAAGCTTCCAGCTTACCAACAGATTGTTGATTTGTTGAATGGATGGGATGCAAAGTCGGATGAAGAAAAGATGGCTGTTGCCGATATGCAGTCGGTGTATAGTTCTTTATCAAAGAGCTTGAAAAAGGAAGTGGATTCTTTATCGAAATCAAAAACGGGAAAAGATTTTATTGATTTATGTAAAGAACAAGCTGAATTAAAAACGGCAGCTCAAGAAAAGGCTCAACAAGAAGAGGAACAAAAGAAGTCTGAGAATGCTTCAAAAATCCAAGAATATCAAGCTAGTTTAAATAGTTTGCAGCAAGATTATGATACATATGCGCAATATGCGCAAAGTTTGGAATCGGAATTGGCGGATGCTAGTGATGAAGATCGTTCACAGATTCAGTCGCAAATTGATACAAACAATCAAATGTTGTATTCTTTGCAGCAACAGATCGCATATTATCAGCAACAAATTGCTGCTTTACAATCTTAGAAAAAAAGGCTATCCTTATGGGTAGTCGATATGCCGACTTAGCACAGTGGTAGTGCAACGCACTCGTAACGCGTAGGTCATTGGTTCAAATCCGATAGTCGGCACCATGATTTAAAATCAAGCTGGTTTATCCAGCTTCTTTTTTTGAAGGAGTATCTATGAGTTTAGATGAAAAAATGCTTTTATTGGCGACATGCTTTCTTTTTTTACCTTATCAAATAGCCAGTGTTGGAATTGCATGCATATTAGTGCAGGCTTTTTGTCGACATAAATTAGTGGATGCCATAAAAAATCAAACGGGAGCTATTTTTTTATATGGTTTTATCGGGTTGGAATTGATTGTTACGATTTTATATTCAAACTGGAATGGTTTTGGCAATACATGGCTATTTGTGTTGATTGGTTTATATGGAGCTTATTATCGAAAAAGCATCACAAAAAACACTTTTGAAAAGATGTGTGACTTAATTATTGTTCTATCTATTTTTGCGGCTATTTATGGATTGTATCAATTTAATCAGATTTCAATTGCGAATGGAAGAACCTTCTTAGAATTCCATATCTTTAATTCACCAAAACGAAGAATTACATCAACATTTATGAATGCGAACATTTATGCGATGGTCATTGATTTTGTATGCGTGATGTGCATGTATCGTTTTGTGAAAAATGACAATATTTTTTGTAAGATTGGCTATTTTATTGTGGCATTATTTAACTTCTTTGTGTTGTATCTAACGGGATCTAGAACAGCACTCTTACCTTTTATACTGATTTTTCCTATCTTTTTATATTGTGTTCGTTGGAAAAAATTATTTATTACATCTCTTGTATTGGAGTTGTGTGTATGTGGCTTGGTGTTTTTAAAACCAACGTTGATTCCTAGAATGAGTGATATGTCAACATTCGCATCTCGTATTAAGATTTGGAAAACGGCATTTATATGTATTTCAATGTATCCACTTTTCGGATGGGGACCACAGACATATAAAAAGTTTTATCCTTTGGTGAATGGTCATAAGGCACCGCATGCGCATAATATTTATATAGATTCTATTCTTTCTTATGGTGTAATCGGAACAATTCTTGTGTTATGTTACACTTTTGTGTTGAATAAAGAAATCTTTACTTCGAATACAAGAAAAGAAAATCCAGCTTTATTTGGTATGATGATGTGTTTTATAGCAATCGTATTGATTTATGGGTTGTTAGATTGCACGCTAAATATTGTTGCGACAGGAACATTATGTTTTATTATTTTAAATAGTGCTTGCATGTACAAAGAAAAATAAATACAATGAATTTAGAAGACAGACAGTAGAAGGAGTTTTATGAAATATATATCTCTTTTTGTCTGTTTTTTTATTGGTCTTCAAACACTAAATGTGCCAGATTATGAAAGGTTGATTTCAAATATAGAATCAAAAGTAGAAATAGTTGATGAAAGTAAGGCTAGTTTTTTATCTTTGAAATGTAGAGATGTAACAAATGCGATTCAAAATGAAAAGGCGGACCTAATTTGTAGAATAGAGATTCAAAGTCAAAAAAAGGATAAACTTGAATCAAAATATATACAGAAAAAGAATTATTATGAACTTAAAAAGCTAGAGTATGGTTTAGACTTAAATGCGATTCAAAAACAAGATTGTATGATTCAATCGTATTGGATAGATAAGGACTTAACGAAATGTTTCAATGAATATAAGTGTAGTCAAAATCAATATTTGAAAAGTAGAAAACAATGGAAAAAGAATAAGCATAAGCTTGATTTATATGAATCTTATTTAACTCGTTTAGACAATTGTCAAAAGCGTTTGTTTTCGCGCTTTTCGAGTTTGAGTCAATACAATGATTTGGGAGAGTTTGATCAAGATGCAATGATTGCTGGAAATGATGCATTACCTGCATATGGCGGATATGAAATTTTAGAAAACAAGGGTATGTCTTGTTTAGTTGATGGAAATTATGCGATTGATACATATAGTTCTTTTTGGCAAAATCCGGTTGAAAATGGTACAATCAGTGCTAGATGCTGGTCATATCCAGATGGAAGTCTTCATTTGGGCTTGGATATCGCAAGTAGTATGTATAGTGATGTGTATGCCCTAGCCAATGGCATAGTATTGTATGCGCATGCACCTGTAGAATCTAATAATGGATATCTTGGAAATATGTGTGGATGGCCAAGTGGAGCCGGCAATTCGATTTGTATGGTGGTAGCTGTTCATGATAAGTTATATGCGGTTAGTTATGCGCACTTGTCTAATGAAATCTATGTAACAAGTGGCCAGCAAGTCAGTCAAAAAACAGTTATAGCGAAAAGTGGAAATAGTGGAAATTCAACAGGTCCTCATACACATATAGAGGTGTTTGAGTTAAAACAGGATTTGAATTCGACTGTAGAATATTTTAGAAACAGTGGTGCTGATTTTTCTTTTGGATGTGGCTTTAATGCGGCTGCAACATGCTCAGACTATGCATGTCGTATAGATCCTGAGATAGTTTTGGAGGGTTTATGAGTCAAGAAATGTATTTTTCGCGAATGAAGGAATTATTAAAAGATGAATATGATGCATATATGGAATCTTTATCAAAACCTTTATATCGTGGTATGCGTATTAATTTAAAAAAGGCAGAATTAAATGAATTTGATCATTTAGAAAGTCCAAGTCAATTTTGTAAGGAAAGCTATTATGTAGATAAACCCTTGGGGAATCATCCTTACCATATTTGTGGATGTTTCTATCTACAAGAACCAAGTGCATCGAGTGCAGTCGAAATCTTGGATGTGCAAGAAGATGATTATGTATTGGATTTATGTGCAGCTCCTGGTGGAAAGAGTACGCAGATTGCTTCTCATTTAAAAAGTGGGTATTTAGTATCGAATGAAATTGATGCGAAAAGAGCACAGATTCTTTTATCCAATATAGAGCGTATGGGTGTTAAAAATGTAGCTGTAACCAATTCGAGTGTAGATAAGCTTGCGAAAGTATTTGATTGTTGTTTTGATAAGATATTAGTAGATGCTCCTTGTAGTGGTGAGGGTATGATTAAAAAGCATGATATTGCCTTGAATCATTGGAGTATTGAAAATATTGAGCTTTGTGCAGCTCGCCAAAAAGAAATCTTAGAATATGCGTATTCGATGTTGAAACCGGGTGGTACTTTGGTATATTCAACTTGTACATATGCTTTGGAAGAAGATGAAGATGTCGTTTTATCTTTCTTAGAAAAACATGAAGATATTCAACTTGTAGATCCTGAAGTTTTGTGGGGAAGAAAAGGATTTAAAGATTTAAATGTGCGTCGTATCTTTCCAATGGATGGTGGTGAAGGCCATTTCATTGCAAAATTCAAGAAACAATCCGGTGTTGCAGGTAAACTTCCAGTTTTAAAATCTAAAAAAATAGATAAGATTACTGAGAAATTTTTGAAGGAACAATTGAATACATTACCAAACTATTATTATGTAGATAAAGCTCGAGTCTATGGTATGGATGTTTGTTTTGTGGATTTTAAAAAAGTAAAAGTATTACGTCAAGGCGTATATTTAGGAGATGTTATTAAGAATCGTTTTGAGCCAAGTCATTCTTTTTATATGGTTGCAGATTTTGACTATAAAAGAAAAGTAGAAGTAACGCTAGAAGAGATGGATCTTTTTATGCATGGTGAAGTTTTACAAAAGGAATGTGAAAAAGGGTATGTAGCTGTATGTTTTAAGGGGCATCCGTTTGGCTTTGGCAAGAGTGATGGAAGGCAAATCAAAAACAAGATTCCTAAAGGACTTCGTTTATTACCTAACTCACATGTGAATATAGACTAAAAAGGCCAGGAAATTATTCCTGGCAATTTTTTGCGATTTCTTTTGCGATATTATAATAGTCTTCTAATTGATCATCACTTGGTGTGTAACATTGATTGATGACATCGTGACAAGATTCAATTCCAGATTGTTGCATCCTTGTATCGATTTCTTTTGCGACTTGGTTAAACCATCCGTATGCGGCAAAGGCCAATCCTTTTTTGTTTTTCAATTTACATGGACGAATGTGTTCAAGGAAAGCTGCAACACTTGGTGCCATGACATTGTTGTAGGTTCCAGATCCAATACATACGACTTTGGCATCCATGATTTCGCGCATGACAATGCTTGATTTTGTATCCGATAATTTATAGACTTTTACATCCATACCAGCATCACTAAATCCTTCAGCTAAGCTTTCAGCAATCTGTTGTGTATGTTTCCATACAGATTCATATACAATAACGGCTTTGTTTTCTGTTTTTTGAGCTGCGATACCTTTATAAGTTTCAATGATATCACCAATATAGTCTTTCCAGATAATACCATGGGCAGGCATAATATATTCAATGTCTAAATTCATGCCTAGAATAAGGTTTAATTTAGCTTGTACCGGTGTTGTATATGGTAGAACAATATTCGCAAAGTATTCTTTGGCTTGTTTTAAACAATAAGCTTTATCTAATCCTTCATCTGTTAAGTTAAAGTTTACAATGTGTTGTCCAAAGGCATCGTTTGAGAATACAGTTTTTAATTGTGGACAATATGTCAACATGTTATCTGGCCAATGGATCATTTGCATTTCAACAAAGACAAAATCATATTTTCCTGTGTTGATTGTATCGTTTGTCTTAACGACTTGATAAGGTACTTGATCAAAGTATTGTTCAATCATGTTTTTCTTTCCAGAAATAGATGCATAAACTTTCGCATTTGGATATTTGGCATATACTTTTTTAAATCCACCAGAATGATCCGGTTCTGTATGTTGAACAACGATATTGTCAATTTCTCTTCCTTGTAGTACGGATTCCACTCTTTCTAACAGTTCTTCTGTAAATTCTTCTTCTACTGTATCGAATAATGTAACTTCATCATCTACCACTAAATAGGCATTGTATGTACATCCTTCATCAATTGGATATAAATCACCATGGAAGTGGCGGTTGTTTAAGTCTCTTACTCCGACCCAGTATACGTTATCTATAATTTTTTTAGCTCTTTTCATTTTAATTCACCTCTTTCTTTATTTTAAAATTTTTTATGAGTTATGTCTATTCATTTGCACACTTTTACATTTTTTAAATAAAAAATATAAAAAGTAAACTAAAAAGTGTAAGTGTTTTCTTTTTCTTGAGAGTATAATAAAAGCTAGGAGGAATTGTCGATATGATTATTCAAAGTAAAAGAGTTTGGGTGGTAAATACTTGGTTGGCAGCCCAAATTGAAGTAGAAGAAGGAAAGATTGTAAATATCTATCCATATGGCCAAAAAGATGTGGATGAAGATTATGGAGATAAGAGAATTATTCCTGGATTTATTGATGTGCACACACATGGTGCTTATGGATTTGATACAAATGATGCGAATGAAGAAGGTCTTCGTAACTGGATGAAAAACATCGTTAAAGAAGGTGTTACAGGTATTCTTCCAACAACAATTACACAATCCGAAGAAGTTTTGACAAATGCGGTTAAAAATGTTGCGAAAGTGGTTGAAGAAGGGTATGAAGGTGCAGAAATTTTAGGTATTCACTTTGAAGGACCTTATTTGGACCAAGTATACAAGGGAGCTCAACCAGAACAATATTGTGTAAAACCAGATGTAGAACAATTTAAACGTTATTTAGCTGCTTCTAATAATTTAATTAAAATTGTGACTATGGCTTGTGAACACGATGATAATTTTGAATTAACTAAATTCTTACGTGCAAATGGAATTGTATGTAGTCAAGGTCACTCAGGAGCTACATTTGAACAGGCTCGTTTAGCTATTGCGAATGGGGCAAACTCAATGACTCACGTATTCAATGGTATGACTAAATTCCATCATCGTGAACCAGGTCTTGTTGGTGCAGCTATGCGTTATAGAGATGTATATGGTGAAATTATTTGTGATGGTAACCATTCAACTTATGAAGCATTAAATGATTACTTTACAGCTAAAGGGCCAGATCACTGCATTATGATTACAGATTCATTAATGGTGAAGGGATTGCCAGTTGGTACAAAAGTATTATTTGGTGGTAACGAAATCGAATTATATCCAGATGGAAGTGCACACTTAACAGATACAAAGGGTCTTGCAGGAAGCACATTGCATGTTAATGATGGACTCCGCATTTTAGTAGAAAAGGCATTGGTTCCTTGGCAAACAGCTATCAATGCATGTACATTGAACCCTGCTCGTATGTTAAATGTTGATGACCGTAAAGGATCTATTCAAACTGGAAAAGATGCAGACTTCGTTGTATTGAATGATGACTATTCTGTTGAAATGACTTACGTAAAAGGTCAAAAAGCATTCTAATAAACAAAAAGCACATTCACGAATGTGCTTTTATAATGTTTTCATGTTTTATAGTATCATCTAGTTTATTATCGGTGATGATCATGTCAAAATCATCAATATTGGCAATTTTTGACATATATTTTTTATTAAATTTTGTATGGTCTGCCATACAAATTTTTTTGTTTGAAGAAGCAAGAATGGCTTTTTTGACAAGTGCATCACTCATGCTAGGGATAGATACACCATAGTCTAAATCGATTCCTAAAACAGAGATAAAAGCTTTATCAATATAATAATTTTGAAAGAATTGAATCGTACTTTCAGATAATGCTGCTTGTGTAATAGGATTATAGGTTCCTGGAGCCATAATGATTTTAGCTTTTGTATTACGATCAACGTATTGAAGAATCTTCCAAAAGTTAGTGAATATTGTGATCTTTTTATGGTGGATTCTTTTAAAGAGTTCAAGGCAGGTTGTACCACAATCTAAATAGATGGAGTCTTTATCATGAATGAGTGTACTTGCGTATATTGCGATTTCTTTTTTATCGGATTGAGAAATGCCTTCTTTGATTTCAAAAGCCGGTTCTGTAGATATAGACTCGTTTAATGTAGCTCCTCCATAGCTTTTTGTGGCAAGGCCTTGATTTTCAAGCATATCTAAATCTCTTCGAATCGTCATTAAGGAAACTGCGTATACTTTAGCTAATTCATTAACTTGGACAGTTTTATCTTTTTTTAATTTTTCATAGATTTCATATCTTCTTTGTGTTGTGTTCATAATTCTATTAAAGCACAAAAAAGAACATAAAGAAACATGTTTTATTGTGTTTATTTAAGATAATTTGTTTGATGTGAAATGGATGTTGAAACGGATTTTATCTAGTGTTAGGATACATATGAACTTAAGGAGGATCTATCATGGAATTGATTATTGATTCATCAAATATTGAACAAATTAAAGAATTAAACGATTTACTAACAATTACTGGGGTTACGACAAATCCTACAATTCTTACAAAATCAGGTAGAGAAGCAATGGATGTTGTAAAAGATTTATGCGAAGTGTTGAGCGAAGATCAATTGTTGTTTATTCAAACTGTACAAACTTCTTTTGAAGGAATCATGGAAGAGGCTAAAATGATTTCTTCCATTCGTAATAAAAATATGTATGTGAAGATTCCTGTTACACATGAAGGATTAAGAGCTATTAAGGAATGTAAAAAATTAGGTATTCACACATTAGCTACAGCCATCTATACTGCAGATCAAGCATTTTTGGCAGCTATGAATGGAGCTGAATATTTAGCACCTTATACAAATCGTATGTGTAATTATGGGGATGGTGTACAAGATGTTAAAGATTTGATTGAAATGTTAAGAGTGAATCATATGCCGGCTAAAGTGATTGCGGCAAGCTTTAAAAATACATATCAAGTACATGAATTGATCAAGGCAGGTATTCAAGCTGTGACTGTTCCTTGTGATGTTTTATATCAAATGATTGATCATCCAGGAACAAAGATTGCGGTTGGTGAATTTAGTGTAAATTGGCAAAGAGCTTATAATCGTAACACATTCGAAAAGTAGAGAAAATCTACTTTTTTCTTTTTCAAAAAATATTAGCACTTAAGTGTTGACAGTGCCAAAAAGAGTGTTATACTATCATTAGCAATCATAAAGAGTGAGTGCTAAGTACAAGGAGGTGCTTATTTATGAATATCGAACAAATGTCAGAGCGTTTACAGAAAATTTTAATGGATGCGATCAATTTAGCGAAATCTAACCAACATCCTAGTGTGGATACAGTGGATATGTTGGAGACGATTTTTAAGGATGATGTATTAGATGGTTTATTTGAGCGTATTGGCTTAGATAAAGCGCGTGCTTTACAGATGGTTCAAAAAGAATCAAATCGTGTCGCAAAGAGCTCGACAAGTAATATAAATTTATCAAATGAAGTCCAAAAATCATTTGAAGATGCACAAAACTGGGCAAGTCAACATGAAGAGACTTATTTATCGGTGGCCAGTGTATTCTTAGCTTTATTATTTAATCGTTCTTATATTTCTAAAGAATTGGTAAGAACTTTTAATTTGAACAAGGATGCTTGTTTTAAAGCTGAATTAGAGCGTCGTAATGGAAAGAAATTTGATACGCCAAATTCAGAAGAGAATGTAGAAGCTTTAAAGAAATATGGTCGTGATCTAGTCCAGGATGTGCGCGATGGTAAGATTGATCCAATCATTGGTCGTGATGATGAGATTCGTCGTGTTATGCAGATTTTATCGCGTAAGACAAAGAATAATCCCGTTTTAATTGGTGAGCCAGGCGTTGGTAAAACAGCCGTTGTTGAAGGTATTGCTTGGCGTATTATGAAGGGGGATGTACCTGAGTCTTTAAAAGAGAAAAGATTGATTGAATTAGATATGGGATCTTTGATTGCGGGTGCTAAGTATCGTGGTGAATTTGAGGAGCGCTTAAAATCCATTTTGGATGAAGTGAAAAAATCGGATGGACAAATCATCTTATTTATTGATGAAATTCATAACTTAGTTGGTGCTGGTAAAACAGAAGGTAGCATGGATGCGGCTAACTTATTAAAGCCAATGTTAGCTCGTGGTGAACTTCATTGTATTGGTGCAACAACATTTAATGAATACCGTAAGTATATCGAAAAGGATGCAGCTTTAGAGCGTCGTTTCCAAAAAGTGCAAGTTGCACAACCTAGTGTTGAAGATACAATTAGTATTTTGCGTGGATTGAAAGATCGTTTTGAAAGCTATCATGGCGTGCGTATTTTGGATGAAGCTTTAATTGCGGCTGCCACAATGTCGGATCGTTATATTACAGATCGTTTCTTGCCAGATAAAGCGATTGATTTGGTAGATGAGGCTTGTGCTACATTAAAAGTTGAAATGGAAAGTATGCCTCAAGAATTGGATGAATTACAGCGTAAGATCTTGCAGCTTCAAATTGAAAAGACTTCACTTCAAAAAGAAGAAGATAAAAGAGCGGTTGAGCGTCGAGAAGAAATTGAAGGTGAATTGGCTTCTTTACAATCAAAACGTGATGAGATGCATTCTAAGTGGGAAGATGAAAAGCGTGGTTTGGCCAATGAAAAAGAAGATAAACAACGTTTGGAGAAGGCTCGTTTAGATTTGGAACAAGCTCGTAATGAAGCTCGTTATGAAGATGCAGCTAAACTTCAATATGGAATGATTCCAGAATTAGAGGCTCGTATTCAAAAAGAACAGGCGAGTCAAAAAGAGGATGCATTAATTCAAGAAACGGTAAATGAGGAATTGATTGCGAAAATCGTTTCTAGATGGACAGGTGTTGAAGTTACGCGTTTGGTTGCGAGTGAAAGAGAAAAATTGTTGAATTTGAAAGCAGAACTTGAAAAACGTGTAGTTGGTCAAGATGAAGCTCTCGAACTTGTAACGGATGCGATTTTGCGTTCAAAAGCACAGATTCAAGATGAAAATCGTCCAATTGGATCTTTCATGTTCTTAGGCCCTACAGGTGTTGGTAAAACAGAAGTTGCCAAAGCTTTGGCAGAACAGTTATTTGATGATGAAAGACACATTGTGCGTATTGATATGAGTGAGTATATGGAAAAGCACAGTGTGGCACGATTAATTGGTGCACCTCCAGGATATGTAGGTTATGATGAAGGTGGTCAATTGACCGAGGCAGTTCGTCGTAATCCATATAGTATTGTCTTATTTGATGAAATTGAAAAGGCACATCCAGATGTATTTAATATTCTACTTCAAATCTTGGATGATGGTCGTATTACAGATTCGAAAGGTGTTACTGTTGATTTTAAGAATACAATTATTATCTTAACGTCAAACTTAGGTAGTCAATATGCCTTTGAATCTGGCAATATTCATGAAAAATATATGGAAGAAGTAAAACGACACTTTAAACCGGAATTTATTAATCGTATCGATGAAATTATTGTGTTTAATGCATTAAATGATTCAGCCTTTATTAAGATTGCCCATAAATTTGTTGGTTTACTACAAAAACGTTTGGCAGATCGTGACATTACATTAAATGTAAGTGATGCCGTATACAATCAGATTGCCAAGATGGGTGTAGATCCTGTGTATGGGGCTCGTCCTATGAAGCGTTATATTCAAAGAAATCTTGAAACACAGATTGCCAAGGAAATGATTAAGACTGGTGCTATGCAAGGAGATGTAATCCATGTAGATTGTCAAGATGGTGAGTATACATTTGATATTCAAGGAAGATAGTGAATTATCTTCCTTTCTTTTTGGATTTCGAGGTATAATAGGGTCAGGAAGTGATTTTATGTCTTTAAAAGAATGGATTCAAGAAAGTAATAATATAGTATTTTTTGGAGGAGCTGGTGTGTCTACAGAAAGTAACATTCCAGATTTTCGTAGTGATAATGGATTGTATAAAAAGAAGTATCCATATCCGGCTGAAATTATGTTGTCACATAGTTTTTATTTAAGTCATCCAAAAGAGTTTTTTGATTTTTATTTTAATCAGATGATTTATTCAGATGCAAAGCCGAATAAGGCACATCTTGCTCTTTCAAAACTGGAACAGATGGGTAAATTAAAGGCTATTGTTACGCAAAATATTGATGGTTTACATCAGATGGCGGGTTCTAAACATGTATATGAGCTTCATGGAAGTGTACTAAGAAATACGTGCACACATTGTCAAGCTAAGTATTCTTTAGAGGATATGATGAAGTATAGGGATAGTAATGGTATTCCAAGATGTCCCAAGTGTGGTGCCATTATTAAGCCAGATGTAGTCTTATATGAAGAAGGCTTAGATGAATATACTTTGTATTCAGCCGTTCATGCGATTGAACAGGCAGATCTTTTAATTGTAGGTGGAACAAGCTTGGTTGTATATCCGGCAGCTGGTTTGATTAATTATTTCCATGGTAAACATTTGGTGTTAATAAATAGAGACAGTACGAACATGGATTCAAAGGCAGATTTAGTTATTCATGATTCAATTGGAAAAGTTTTAGATGATTCACTATGTGAAGTTTATGTGAAATAAACACTAAACTTGAAATTTAAACACAAATCAACTAAAATTTTATCATGTCAGAAAAAAGCAAGAGATCTTTTATCCGTGATGGATTATATAACATAAATCGAACAATGCAGCTTGATCCTGCAGCCCATTCTAAATGGGAAGTGTTTTGGCTATATCCGCACATCAAAGCGATTGGCTTGCACCGAATGGCCCATTGGTTTTGGGTGCACAATCATACATTTATTGCCCGTTGGGTAAGTAATCGAGCAAGGCATTGGACGGGTATTGAAATTCATCCTGGTGCTGTGATTGGTCGTGGATTGATGATTGATCATGGTATGGGTGTTGTGATTGGTGAAACGGCAATTATTGGTGATGATTGTCAGCTTTATCATGGCGTTACACTAGGTGGAACAGGTAAGCAACATGTAAAAAGACATCCTACTTTAGAGGATGGTGTATATATTGGTTGTGGGGCCAAATGTTTAGGAAATATCACTTTAAAAAAAGGTTGTCGTATAGGGGCCAATGCGGTACTTTTAAAAGATGTACCTGAAGGTGCAACAGCCGTGGGTATTCCTGCAAGAATTATAGAGAAGAAATAGGTGGTTATATGTGGAAATATCGTTGTAAATCCCATTTAATAGCGATGAGTGTCGCTTTTGTGGTTGGTTTAGCCTTGAGTGCAGTTGTATTTTCAAGTGGAGTGGATTTAAATTCAGATATGTTTTCAAGTGCTTTAAGTCAAGCTCCAGGTGTAAATACAGAAGCATTGAATCAAGTTTTGACCTATCTACAAAATAATATGTGGATTTTATATCTTGGAGATGCCCTATTGATTTCGGGGATTATAAACATTATATATATTGGTCAATATGTAACGGCTCGTTTTAATATCAGTCCATGGATCGTAATGTGTTTAATATTCTTCTTACCAGAATATATGATTTATATTGGAACTCTACTTGTGATTCCTGCCTTTATTGTTTGTATTTATGGAATGTTGAGTTTACGCTCTAGTATTTCTAAAGAGCGTAGAGAATTTAATTTTTCAAATGATGATGAATTGGTTCGTATGTATAAGATCCATCATAATTTAGATGAATCTTATAAAGAACTCGCAAAGACATGTCGTAAAAATGTTCGTAAATTAAATGGAATCTATGCCTTAGGTATTGTTGCCTTATTGGTGATTTTAATTTTGATCAATAATATGTTGCTTCTAGCTGTATTGTTGATGTTCTATTTATTTGCGTTTAATCTTGTTTTAAGATATCGTGCAGTATCTCTTCTTCCAATCACAAGATTATTATATGAAGATTGTAATCCAGAAGCTTGTGCGAGTGCTGTTATTTACTATTGTACAAATTCAAAAGGACATACCCGTTTAAAACAACATACATTACTTGCGCAATGTTTGATTTATTTAAATGATCCAGAATTAGCTCAAGATGTATTGATTTCATATCCTAGAAAGGATGCTGCAAGTTCTTTACAATATTGGTCATTGATGTCTTATATTGATTATATGTTAAAAGATGAAGATGGATTATCACGTTGTAAAGAAGAAGCACAAAGTATTCGTCTACATTATGGACGTGCTGGTATCATGATTCAAAGTGAAGAAATGGCAGCTATTGAAAATAAGATTCATTTAATGGATGGAGATTTTAACACATGTAAGAAGTATTATTTACAAGGGCTTCAAAGGGCAAATTTTCCATTTCAACAAGTGGATTCATGTTACTATATCGCTTTAATTTCCTTTGTGGAAGAAGATTATAAATTGGCTCGTATGTATTTTGAAAAGGTTCTTGAGATTGGTAATCGTATGTATTTTGTAGAGAAAGCTAAAAACTATTTAGCTAAAATTGATAAGATTTATCCTGAACCAACCAATGATGTAGTAGAATAGTTGTAGTAAAAGAAAAATAAATCTCACAAAAGCTTGTGACATGGCCAAACATAAATGTGAACACAAAACTCAATCCGGTATTGATGAAAAACAGGATTGAGTTTTTATTTAGATTTATAGGAATATAGAAAAACCATTCCATAATGAATGAAGCGACAAATAGGATGGATAGCCATACGTGTAGATCTTTTAAAATTGTAATATTGTTATATGGAATTGAAGAGGAAAGAATCATGCCAAGACAAATTAGGGCATGATTTTTTTTATTGTATTTCACATTCTGTTTTTCCCAGATTTTCTTTGAATAATAATAAAAGCCAAAAGCTGAACTGAGTGCCCACAAAAATAAATAGATGGGGTGATTTAACTGATTTCCAATATAGGTTTGATTGTCGTAAAATACGTCGATCCAGAAAAAAGGAAGAATATTGAGTATGGTTTGGATTAAATAAACGTGAATATAAGTTAAAGATTTCATCATTGTTTCATTTTAGACAAAAAAGTGCGAAAAATCAAAAAAATAATGAAAGTTTTCTCGAAAAACCTCTTTTAAAAACGTTTAAGAATATGGAGGTGATGAAATGACCGAATGGATTGAACAAGATAAAAAGGATGAAAACCACTTGTATGTACATTTAAAAGATCCAAGTTTATTAGATTTATCCATCTTTGATCGAATGTCGAATGATGATTTTTGTCTTCCTTGTATGCTGACAAATGAAAAAAGTGCATCCATTGTTTATGCGACTGAAGGCTATATTCCTTTACATGATTTTTTGAGTCAATATGTGTTTGAAAATGAGGAAGGATATATTTTCTTGCATCAACTTTTTGAACAGGCTATCGCATCCAATCGAAATAAACCTGTTTTATTTGATCCGGATTATGTATTTGTTTCTGGCTTTGGCGATCGGTTTGCCTTTGTGGTTGTCCCTATACAAATCTCGAATTGGATGTTTCAAAAAGATATGTCTGAAAAATGGGTTGAGTATATCGCAAAGACTATGCAAACGACAACTGCATTTGAAATTCCTGGCTTTTTATTGAAATTTTTAAAGAGTGCAGAGTTTAGTTTGCCCAATCTTGTCTTAGGACTTGATAATATCCGTACGCTATATTATCCAAAAAAATTCTCTTTTTTCAAACACAGGCGTATACAGACATTTAAAGTCAAAGAACCTATACAAGCTTTTCATAGAAATCAACCTGTTGAATCTAGTTCGGAAGATAAAACACAGCTCTTACAAGTTCAAGTAAACTTTTCTGCTTATTTAGAGATTGAACAAGATACATACGCTTTATCAAATGAAATTAATTTAGTGGGAAGAGCTATGATTTGTGATGTCAGACTTCAAGATATAAGTGTCTCTTTAAAACATGCCAAGATTGTTTGTGAAAATGACAGGTATTATATTCAAGATTTAAAGAGCACGAATAAAACGTATTTAAATGGAAAAGAAGTCAAGCGAAAGATGCGTTTAAAAAATGGAATGAAAGTACGATTTGGTGATGTTGAATGTGAATTTAAAGAAGGATAGATATCAGATCCTAGAGTCTTACAATTCAAATGTATATCGTATTCAAGATGAGTTGAGTACTTGTATTTATATATTAAAAGTATGTCAAAACTATGAAACAAAGCGATATAAACATCAATTTAAAACAGAAATCGATGTACTTTCAAAGTTGAATTCGTTTCTTGCGCCTAGTTTAGTCACGTGTTTTGAAGATGAGATGGCTCAATATTTTGTTGAAACATATATTCCAGGAATAAATGCGAAACAATTTATGAAACGATATAAAGGCTTTATTAAAAGGTATCGCTTGTTGTTGGATATTTTGATTGTTTTACAAGCTTTGCATGAAATTGGATATCTCTATATTGATTTGAAATTAGAAAATATTATTTATTATCAGAATCGTTTTTATTTAATTGATTTTAATGCATGTATTGAGAATCATTCTCGTGTTGCGATTATGGTATCTAAATCCAATTGTGCCCCTGAATTAATGAATCTTCGTGAAAAGGATGTTCGCTGTGATATCTATGCACTTGGCTCTTTAGTACATGAGCTATTTGGATTTTGGATGATGCCCATTGTGTTTTTGTGTCATCAAAAACAAGAAAGAAGAATTTCTCATTTATCTACTTTTAAGACAATGATTGTTTTACATATGTTCATTCACATCTTGGTTGTACTTTCTTTATGTATTCTGTCTGTCTTCTTAATTTTAAAAAGTACAAGTCCAAAAAATGTGTTTGATGCCTACTATTATCATCATAATATTGCCTTGTTTGAAAAGGCATATCATGAATCGGATCAAAAGGATCGTTTATATACATGGGTTTTAAATGGCTGGATCTTAGATGATGTATACCAAAATGAACAAGCATCCATATTTTTGATGAAGGAGGCGATTTCTACTAGTGATGCGACATTGATTCAATATGTATATGATCGTGTGTCTTTAAAAAAGGGGTCAAAACTGGAAACTTTCGTTATGATGTATTTAAAGCCCAACGCAAATCGTGTGAATCGATGTATGACTTTGGCAAATGAGGGCAACATATTATTAAAAGATAAGCTTGATATATATAACCAGTGTTTACAAATCGCAATTCATGAAGAGTTTAAGATTTCATTAACGCCTGTGCGTACTTGGTTAGAGAGTGTGGATGAATCACAGCTATTGAAGTATACAAAAGAATTTGAAGATTTAGGATGTAATTACTTAGAATATTTACTTTTATTACGAAATAAGGAGGGTGAGATCATGGAAGTACCTGTGGTGTTTGTTGATCATTTAAAAAGTAATCGATGGAATGATATATATGCGTTTTGGAGGAGTTTATGATTTGGATGCAGGATGTAGCTTATACTGACTATATTTATTGGCAGGAAACAAATTCGTTTATCAATGGTGTAGCTTCATCGAGTCAAAATATAGAATTGTTTTTTGACAAGAAAGTAGACCGGGATTCTAGTTTAGTTATTTATGATGGAAAACAAGTGGATCTAAGTCACGATCATATTTATATTGATGTTCAAAAAGAAGGTGTTACACAACTCGTTTATATATTAAAAGATGTGGATGGTTATGCTTTAGAACAAGGTGAAAAATCCATTCTTTTAGATACAACGATTCCAGATGTTGTAGTTAAGGTAAAGAATCATAATATTATGGATGTTTTGCCTTTAGAAAATAAAGAAACAATTCATGTTGAGATTCTAGAAGAAAACTTAAAAAGTGTAGAAGTGTATTTAGATGATGAAAAAATGGATTGTGAAGGCAAAGAATTTGATATAGATGTGACAAGTCAAAATCATACATTAAGCATTCTTTGTAGAGATGTTGCGGGCAATGAAGTAGAACGAAAAATTGATATATTACCAATCGTATTTCCTAAATGCGAGCTAAAGGACACGTTATATACAAAAGAGAACAAGATGGATCTCAAATTTGATGGAATTTGTGAAATGCCATTTTATCTGAAGGTATATTGTGGACAAGATTTATGTTATTCTCTGGATTTAGAAAATCGAGATGCAATAACAGTTGATTTTACTTCAAATGGAACGTATACATTTGTTCTAGAACATAAGGAATATCCTCAAATTAAAAAAGCATTAGAAGGATCGATAGTATATTCAAACATAACTCCCATCATCACTTTACAGCCATCAAGTAAAGTTTCAAATGAAGATGTATTTGTAGGTTTAAATTGGTATGTTCCATATATAAAGAAAGCTTATGTGGATGTAGAACTCGATGGAATCAAAGATCGTCATCCGTTTAATGAAGAAATTTGTTTAAAGGCTGTAGAAAATAAAGATTTATTCTATAAAGTTTTTGCGTATGCCAGGGACGCCTTTGGAAATGAAGTTTCGGATATGGTTATTGTACGTATTGATAAGCGGGCTCCATCAACAAGTTTGTATTTAAATAATGAACAGGTATTGGATAAAAAAATAATTAAGAAATTACCTGAATTTGAATTTTTGATCGATGACAATCGTGCAAATATGCGTATTGAATATTACATAAATGGTGTATTGATGGATATGGATATCGAAAAAGTATTCAATCGTATGATTAAAGATGATGTGTTAAAGGTTAAAACGTACACTTATGATGCATTATCAAATTTTGAAATAAAAGAATATGAATTTATGTTTAGTCCAGATAAGAAAATAGAAATGGTTTCCAAAAGCGAACAGATTCTACGTAGTGATGAAGTGGCTACATTTGAACGAATATGGAGTGTAAATGAAAAGAATGAATTGGTCTTAGAAAAAAATACAAAAGTTCTTACTTCAAAATTGAAGCCGAAGATTCATTATGTGAGAAAAAAGAATAAAGTACAAATTTTTTCCAAAGATCAGATTGAATCTTGTTTTGTGAATGGAAAGAAGATTGCGATTCAAAAAGATGTGTTTGGACATGATTTTGTGGAAATATCATTAAAAAAATCAAAAACGACCATTGAAGTCAAAGCTAAAAATGATTCGGGTGTTACTACGATAAAGAAATCAGAAATTAAAAAACCAATCTTAAAAAAATCATTTCTAAAACAATTGTGGATTTGGATTCAGCGTGTCTTTAAATTATGATCAAGCTTTGGATATATACAAAGGATCATTGTGCGTGGTTTGATGTAGATTCCATTCATGAATATGACAGGTTTCAATTTGAGAGAAGAAATCAAGGCGTTTGTATCTTTTACAAACAAAATAAAAAAGTATTAAAATGCAATGAATCTTGTATCTTGGATCATACAACTTTCTTTCTTGATGAAAAACAAAGTACACAATGTCATTTTCCAATAGAGACTTCGATTCAAGTGGGAAGAAGTAGCTTGTGTAATATACAGTTGTTTAAAAGTGGAGTATCCAGGTTTCATTTTAAAATTGAAAAGGATGTATTAACAGACTTAGATAGTTTAAATGGTACATATGTGAACACTAAGCGTGTATATTCATATAAGTTAAACATGCAGGATGAAATTGTGATTGCGAATATTCGTATGATTTATTTTAAAAATTATCTGCTTGTAGATATGGTGGATAATCCTTTTGAAAATAAGGATTTAAAACGAGAAGAACCCATGTTCTATCCATCCAATTTAAATGTTCAATTACCAACAATAAAAAAGTGGGACATACAGATGCCACAAATTCATCGTGTAGTTTGTAAACAGAGTCTATTTAGTGCCATTGGGCCATCGTGTATGATCGCAAGTTCTGGTTTTATTTCTTCGATTCTGATTGGGTATCTTCAAAAACAAAGCGTGGAAACACTATTCATGAGTATGATCAGCTCTTTAACAATGGCTGTAACATTTATGATTTATGGTTTATATAATCGAAACTATCAATATAAATTGAGCGTAAAAGAAAATCAGAAAAGTCTAGATATGTATGATGGATATTTAAAACGAATGTATGAAAAAGAGGGCTTGTTGAAGCATGATTTTGAAAAGAAGGTAAATCTATATATCAAAAAGTACGTGGATACTTTTAAACATGAAACGAAGGATATTGTTTATGTGGGGTGCACAAAATTAAAGTGGTGTGCTATTTCATATCGTGAAGTGTCTTATGAATATGCATTAAATGATTTAATTCAAAAAAGAGAGCGATTGATAGAATCTTTAAATTCCAAAGTACTACAACCTGTCTTCTTAAAAAAAGGGGAAGTATGTTGGATCAAAGGGAATATAGAAGAGAGCTTGATTTTGTTTGAGAACTATTTGTGGTATTCAAATTCGATGCGTAAGTGGTTGTGGCTGCAAGATTTTGATGAAATAAAAGATGTTTTATTGAATCCATTTTGTATTGTGAATGAAAAGTCGAATTCAGAATTCATAGTGGTTACTATGGATTTAAAATGTCAGCCGAAAGAGTATTATTGTTTGATCTATATAGGAAAGAAAGAACCATCCTTCCATTATGACTATTGTATTCAAAATATATGTATTTCCAATATAAATAAAGATCAAAAAAGATATCTTTTAAAATCACAGAATATGGATTTTTATCAAGAGTTGATTGCGAATGGACCCATTCGAAAAGAGCGCTATGTGATGAGGGTTCCTGTTGGAATGCGTGAATCCAATCAAATTGTGTATATGGATTTTCGTAAATATGGATCTCACGGATTGGTTGCGGGTATGACCGGATTTGGAAAAAGTGAATTTATAAGTTTTTTGTTGATGATGATGATTTGGCATAATGCTCCAAGTCAATTTCAATATATATTAATCGATTTTAAAGGAGGTGCTTTTGGACAGCCATTTTATGAATTTGCGCATTGTGCAGGAATTGTTACAAATCTGGATGCACAATCCATGGAACGCTTTTTTATGAGTATGAATTATGAACTGGAAAAAAGGCAACGCTTATTTTTAGCGGCAAAAGTAGCCGATATCAATGCCTATAATGAAACACACACACTCTCGCATTTATGGATATTTGTGGATGAGTTTGCACAATTAAAGACTCGTTTTCCGCAATTTATGTCACAGCTTCAAGAAATTGCACGTATTGGAAGATCTTTAGGGATACATTTAGTACTAAGTACACAAAAACCTTTGGGAATCATTGATGATCAAGTTATGTCAAATACAAGTTGGAAGGCGTGCTTTCATGTGAATAATGTACAGGATAGTCGGGAGATTTTACAAAACGAAAAGGCTTATACTTTAAAGAATCCAGGGGATATGGTTCTACAAACAAAAAATGAGAGTTTGGAATGTAAAAGTTTTTATCTACAAAAATATGTGGATGAAAAGTCGTGGCGTGAAATCAATGAGCGAAAAGAAGTTATCCAATCTAAGCAACATTTAAGTAAGCGTGTAATAGATGCATTAAAAGAAAAAATCAATGTGTTGAAAGAAGAAAAATCATGGGTATTGTTGCCAAAGAAAGTTTCAAAAGAGGACTTTGTAATTTTGGATTTACCATTTAAACAAAAACAGTGTGAGCTTGTTTTTGATCATTTACAGCTTATATATACAAAGAGTATGGATATTGTATATAGCTTAATAAATTACTTTAAGGATGAAACCATTTATGTATATGGAACTCATGTATTAAATGATTATGTGGATTTTAACTTTTTTAAATCTAGGTGTTTTCATCAGATTCTAAGTGGAGTTTGTATTGTTTTTGAAGATGAAAATCTTGATTTATCTTTATTGAATGAAAATGTGCGTGCATTTATTATTACGGAAAATGAGAACACTCGATTGAAATGGATACAAAGTAAGTATGTATTTGATGTGGATAGTTTGGATGATAAAAGAATATATTTTGACACCTACCAATTGCCTTCTTATCTAAACATGACATGTTATGAAAATACATATGTAGAGTGTATTTATAATCGAGTAAGTGAATCCAATTTAAAAAGAAGAGCGTGTAAGCTATTTTCTTATCGAAAAGAACGAAATTGTATTGGCTTTGAAAGTCAGAGTGATCGCCCTGTGTTTATTGATGAGAAAAGAAAGCTTTATATTTTATATATGCATGAAGAATATAAGTGTAAAGCTTATAAGCTATGTGAGAATCTTTCACATCTTAAAATTTGTTCAGACTTAGGTTCAAATAGTGATATTTATGTTATTTGTGTAGATTTTAAACAATTGACAAATGAAGTGTTTCAAAAAGCTTTATATCAGGCGCAAGTATTGTGGGTTGGCTATGGATTGAAGGAGTATGGATATACATTGAGGCGTAAACTTCCTTATGAAAGCTTTGATTGTGTATTTTTTAAAGATCAAAATGAAGGGATTGGAGTTTATGAATGAGATCGGCATATATCTTTCTTTTGATCGAAAGATGATTTTTGTTTCTGAGTCGTATCGAGTACAAGATTTTTTTGATGAGTTTTTAGAGTATGAAGTACGATATGTGTTTAATGTTACGGTAATGTGTTTTTTGGATTTGAATAAAACATTTAAAGAAAATCATATTGCGCATTGCGATATGTTGATTTATGGGAGGTAAATTTATTTATGAAAATTTCAGTGGATTATTCAGAAGTATATCAAGCAAGTGTCTATGTGAAAAACAAAGCGGATAGCTATAATGATCTAATTCAAAATTTATATAAAAGAGTGGAGCAGATGCAAAGCATTTGGCAGGGTGTAGATCATTTGGCGTTTCAAAATCAGTTAGAAGAATTTAGACCAAGCCTAAATGAAATGTATCAAGTGATTTTAGAATATAGTAATGTTCTAAAACAAACAGCTTCGGTTTATGAAAAGCTTCAACAAGATCGTGTTCAACAAGCTAAATTATTATTGTAGGAGGAATGGTTATGACACAAATTCAAATATCTAGTGAAGATGTAATGGCGTATTCAAAACAAGTCGATGCGTATGCCAATGAGATTCGTACAGTATTTAATGAAATTGAATCTAAGATGTATTATGTGGAATCGATTTGGCAGTCTCCTGCATCTAAATATTTTATGGAACAGTTTCAAACATTAAATCCTGCTATGATGTCGTATTTAGAAACATTAACGCGTTTTTCTACATATTTACATCAAACCGCAAATCTATATCAGGAAAACGAACAAAATTTGATGCATCATGGATGAGATACAATTTTATAAAGTATTATCAAGTGATTTAAGCTCTCTTTTGAATCAAACAAAAAATGCAGTATCGAGTGAAGAGTTTGTCTATGTAAATCAAAAGGTATCGCGAATTCAATATTTGATTCAGATACAAATACAGGAAATTTTAAATCATGAAAGCCGATAGTCTTTCTTGTAAGAATTTAAGTGCACAATATAATTTACTGGCATCAAGAAATATTGCGTTAAAGAATCCTGCATTAAAGGAAAGACAAAATCGTATCGCAAAAGAAATTATGGATATTTCGAATTATTTATCGAAAAGTGCTAATTTAATCGAGAATACCGAAAACAAACAATTGTTGTTTCAGCCTGGTAAACATAATTTCACTAAGTATGTAAACTTGAATTTAGTTTCGCAGCTGACTAAACAAAGTCGATATTCTTATGGCTCAATCGGATATACAGCTTCATTAAAGGAATGGAATAAAAACTATACGAGGGATTATTTTCATGTGGGGGCCAATGCGGCTATATTAGATGGAGAAATTAAATCGAGTATAAGTGCTCGGTTATGGAAAAATAAAAAATTTGATCCTCGTGTTGTATTACAAGGTGAGGCTAGTGTTGCCTTATTATCATCAACGGTGAATGCACGTATTGGTAATTCAAAAGTGTATGCGAGTGCTCGTGCAACAGGACAAGTCGGTGTGGCGTATGCGAATTGCAAGGCCGTATTTTCTAAAAAGGTTCAGTCGTTTGAGGCTGGTGTTGGTGTTGCAGCCTTAAGAGGAGAAACGCGTTGTGTTTTAAATATTCTTGGTGCAAAAGTAACTTTAACTGCACAAGGGAGTGTTGGAAGTGCTGAGGCAAACTTTTCATATCATTTTTCAAATAGAGAGTGGGAAATTGGATCTAAGCTTGGTTTTATTGCGGGGCTGGGCTTTAAAATCAATGTGAGCTATTAAAAGGAGGCTAAATGAAAGATTTATTACCAATTGGAAGTGTAGTGACTTTAAAAGAGGGAACTAAAAGATTAATGATTATTGGGCGTCTTCAACAAAATGTAAGGACAAAGAAAGTGTATGATTATACAGGATGTTTATGGCCAGAAGGCTATATGGATAAGGATTCTTGTTACGTATTTAATCATGAAGATATTGATTGTCTTTACTATATTGGATTGCAGGATATAGAAGAGTTCAATTTTCGGTTTGAACTCGATGAAATGAGAAAAAAAACAAGCCAATAGACATTTGTCTATTGGCGTTTTATTAGTCTTTAGATTTCGCAAGATCCGGTCTAGAAACTAGATATTCTGGATTGTTTGCCTTTAAATTGTCGAATACATCTTGATCATGCACTTCAAAATTGTATTTCTTTAAGTAATATACAAGACAAGCTTTTTTGACATCATCATCACTGCTTAATGTTGTATAGACTTCATCTTTAATATCTTTGTATGTGTTCGTTACTAATACGGCAACGTAAGCATATGTTGTTCCACTGCTTTCGTTTGTGAAAATTTCATCGATGACTCCAGCTTTTTTTGTCTTATATAACTTATTGATCATTCGAGTGGAAATATCTGTTTTCTTTGTTGTAATTAATGTTTCTTTTCCTGAATATGTGGCTGAATCTACCATATATTGTGAAGCTACTTCTTCAGGGTCTGTTCCATCTTTTAAAGCTTTCAATGCTTTTTTAGCTGTTGCCTTATTTTCACATTGAATGATACGAGCTTTACTTGGTTTATATGTGTTTTGAACATCTTTTTTAGCATCTGTGAAATATTTTTCTGTTAATTCACTTGCTTGTAAACTTGGAATCAAAACTTTATTCATATATTGTTTTTTGCTTGAATAACCAAGAGATTTAATTTGACTTTCAAAATCGGACATATTTTCTTTATAGTTGTCGATTTGTTCTTGGGCTTTTTCTTTCATTTCATCGGTTACTTTAACTTCTTGTTTATAGATTGCTTGCTTAACAAGTTCCATTGTAAGATCTGTACCTGTTGAAATTTTTAATAAATCATATTCATCGCCTTTTGTATATGTTGTATTGCCAATGGTCATGATGGCTTCATCTTTATCTTTAATTGTGGCAGTTGCTCCAGAACATGCACTCAACATCATGGCTGCACATACAAGTAGTATAGGTGTCTTTTTCATTATTGATCACCTCCATAAGTCGTTTTTACATAGTTGTCGAATTTTTTCTTAGTGTCTTTATCGTTGAATTTAATATCTAATTTTTTCGCGTATGAATCTAGAATTTTGTATGAAAGAGAAGAGTCACTGTTTAAGATCGCATATAATGCTTGGTTTGAAACTGTGTCATTTTTTGTGTTGAAGATTTTATTTGAATCTGTTTCTTTTACATAAACTCTATATAAGCTTGTGCCACTTGAATTTGTAACTGTAATCCAGTCGCTAGTTTCACCTTTTTTAAGATTAATGGCAGCTGTAACTACATCAGCAGGTACAGTAGAAGTTGAACTTGAGTCTGAGCTTGTTTCTGAGCTTGTTGAATCTGAATCTACATATCCTGCAAAACCTTTTTTGTTTGCGGTATTTGAATCTTCAGAGAATGCTTTTGCGACATCCGCAAAACTTTCTTTTTCTAAAGCTTTATCAATGTTATTTTTCTTTTTTGTTTCTGTTTCTGTTAAATTATCTGCATCACTTACTTCCATTTTAATGATAGAAACAGTTCTAGGGCTTTTTTCTTCCCAGGCTTTTTTTACTTCATCAAAATGTTTTGTGATATATTTTTTATTCATTTCTTTTTCTTTAACGCTTGTTATGCAATAGTCATTTAATTGTTCAAAGGATGAATATCCATATTTAGCTAGTTCTGAAGTTAAAGTGGATTCATAATCGTCACTTTGTTTTGATGCGTTTGATTTAATATTAGATTCCAATGTATTTGCCTGTTTTTTAATATCTTTTGTAGTTTCGATTGATTGATCGATGACGGCATTTTTATACATATTGTAGATTGTTGAACCATCATATGGTGCGGATTCGTCATATAAATCATTTGCGGTAATATCGTCTTTATCGATTGAAGCAACAACTTGCTCATTATTTGATGATTTTGCGGATACATTGTCTTTATTTGTGTCATAAATAAAGTAGCCAATAAAACCAATAATAATTATGGCAATTAGGACGACAAACCAGTTATTTCGTAAAATATCAGTCATAATTAACCTCCTTGAGAATGTCTTTTCAATTATACGAGATATCTTTTTAAATTGCAATGAACCGCCGAGATGTATTAATTGAGATTTTAATAATTATTTGGTATTATATTGCAGTGAAAAGAGGTAGAATGTATGGCAGATTTGGTCATTAAGGATCTTCATGTATCCGTGGAGAATAAAGAAATTTTAAAAGGGTTGAGTTTAACTGTAAAATCAGGTGAGCGTCATGCCCTAATGGGACCTAATGGAAATGGTAAATCTACATTGCTTGCAGCCATTATGGGAAACCCAAAATATACAGTTACATCTGGTTCAATCACATTAGATGGTAAAGATGTACTACAAATGTCTGTAGATGAAAGAAGTAAAGCTGGACTTTTCTTAGGAATGCAATATCCAAGTGTTGTTTCTGGTGTTACAAACTCTGACTTTTTAAGAAGTGCAATGAATGCACGTTTAGAAAAACCAATCTCATTATTTAAATTCATTAAGGAAATGGATAAGGCGATTGAGCAATTAGAAATGAAGAAAGACTTAGCTCACCGATTCTTAAATGATGGATTTAGTGGTGGAGAGAAGAAGCGTAATGAAATCGTTCAAATGATGATGTTAAAACCATCGATTGCCATGTTGGATGAAATTGATTCAGGACTTGATGTGGATGCATTGCGTATTGTTTCAGATGCCATCAATCAATGTCAAAAACAAACAGATCTTGGTTTATTGATCGTATCTCACTATGCACGTTTCTATGAATATTTAAAACCAACACATGCTCACGTATTAATGGATGGACAAATTGTTGTATCTGGAGATGCAAGCCTTGTTGAAAAAGTAGATCAAGAAGGATATGAATGGATTGAAAAAGAGTACCACGTAACCGCAAATAAAGAAGAAGATAAACAACCTATTTCTTTAGGTTCTTGTGGAGCAAAAAAATATGCTTAATCGATTTGATGTTCATAATAGTGAAACTTTAAATATTCAAATTGATCGTCATGATCAAAAATCTTATTTGATTGAATTAAGCAAAGATTGCACAAAATTAGATTTAAGAGTGGAATGTTTAGAAAATTCTTTTTCAAAATTCTTTATTCTAAATCATGCTGAAAATGCATGTGAATTAAATATTAATATGGTACTTAAACAAGATGCCAATTGTCAGATGGGTGTCTTGGACTTAGAAAAAAGCCCGTTAAAATGGAATCATTATGTAGATTTAAAAGAGCCGGGTGCAGAATATGAAATTTTAAGTGGTCAATTGTGTCAGGAACATATAGAAAAAGTATGTGATATGGAAGTAAGACATAATGCACCGCATACAAATGGTCAAATGAAAAACTTTGCGGTTCTATTTGATCATGGTCAATACCAAATGGTTGCCAATGGCAATATCAAAAAAGGATGCTTTGATGCACAATCTCATCAGGCAACGCGTGTACTAACTTTAGGTCAAGGACACAAGACGAAAGTTATTCCATTATTATTAATTGATGAAAATGATGTAAAGGCAAGTCATGCCCTTACAATTGGTCAGCCAGATGCAGATCAGTTATATTATTTACAGTCTCGTGGATTAAGTACAAAACAAGCTGTTGGCTTATTAAGTGTAGGTTACTTCTTACCTGTCATTGATTTAGTAGAAGATGAAGAATTAAAGAACAGTCTTCGTCAAGAAATGGAAAGTAAGGTTGGATTGTATGGACATCAGTAAAATTCGTAAAGATTTTCCAATTTTAACCCGTACAATGTCCAATAAACCTTTAGTATATTTCGATAATGGGGCAACTACATTAAAGCCCCAACCTGTCATTGATGCTGTTGTGAATTACTATACATACCTTGGTGCGAATGCTCATCGTGGTGATTATGAAATGAGTGCACAAGTTGATGCTGCTTTTGAAGGAGCTCGTGTTCGTACACAAAAATTTTTAAACGCAAAATATAAAGAGGAAATCGTTTTTACTTCTGGGTCAAGTGAAGGGTTGAACTTAGTTGCGATGATGGTTACTCAGCAACTTTTAAATGAAGGTGATGTCATTTTAAGTGATGAAAGTGAACATGCTTCAAGCATCTTACCTTGGATGCAAGCGGGAAAGAAAAAGGGAACAAAAATTGATTATATACCTTTAGATGAAGAGGGTAAGATTACCGTTGAAAACTTTAAACGTGTTTTAACAGACAAGGTAAAAGTCGTAGCGATTGCGATGGTATCTAACGTTTTAGGTTTTGTAGCTCCAGTTAAAGAAATTGCCAAAATCTGTCATGAAAGAGGCATTCTATTGGTGATTGATGGAGCACAGAGTACACCACATTTAAATATTGATGTACAAGATCTAGATTGTGATTTTTATGCCTTTAGTGCACACAAAATGTGTGGTCCAACAGGCGTAGGGGCTTTATATGGTAAGAAAAAATGGTTGGACCAATTAGAACCGATTTTCTATGGTGGAGAAAGTAATGCTCGATTCGATAAGTCTTGTTCATTGACTTTAAAAGAAACTCCATTGAAGTTTGAATCGGGAACGCAGCCAATTGAGGGTGTTATTGGTATGGCGGCTGCCATGGATTATTTGGATTCAATTGGTAAAGAGAACATTCATGCGCATGAAGTTGAATTAAAAGAATATTTTTTAGAAAAAGCTAAAGCTTTAGGAAATATTGTTGTATATAACGAGAATGCGAGAAGTGGTATTGTGACATTTAATGTGAAGGACAAAGATCAAATGATTTTTGCGCAAGATGTCGCAAGCTATTTAAATACGTTTGGCATTGCCGTTCGTTCGGGACAGCATTGTGCTAAATTACTTCCGGATGTATTAAAAACACCGGGGACTTGTCGTGCAAGTTTCTATTTGTACAACACAAAAGAAGAAGTCGATCAATTGATTGATGCTTTAAAGAATGCAACAGTAGAAAACTGTGTCAGCATTTTCTTTTAGGAAGGAAGCTTAATTATGTCAAATATTGATCCTATGTTGATGCGCCAAATTATTATGGATCATTATGACTATCCTCGTAATAAAGAATTGACAGATAATAAAGGTTATATGTCACGTCATATGGCGAGTGATTCTTGTATTGATGATATTACGGTGCAGACAAAAATTTCCGATGGGAAAATTGATGATATTCGTTTTGATGGTGTTGCCTGTACGATTTCTACAGCTTCAACTTCAATTATGTCTGAATTATTAAAAGGAAAGACAACTCAAGAAGCAAAAGAAATTATGGATAACTATTTCAAAATGATTGATCAAAAAGAATATGATGAAGATGTTTTGGATGAGGCAATTGCGTTTCAAAATGTTGGTAAACAAGCAAACCGTATCAATTGTGCCACAATTGGTTGGAAGGCTATGCGTGAAATGATTAAGGAAAGTGAGGATGAAAAAGATGAGCAATGAAAAAGATATCGCACTTTCTAGTGAATATGAATATGGTTTTCATGATGAAGATGTAAGTGTATATAAAACACAAAAAGGTTTGAATGAAGAAACGGTACGTACGATTTCTAAAATCAAAAAGGAACCGGAATGGATGTTACAATTGCGATTGGATGCATATCATTCTTTTGTGGAGCAACAAAATCCAAATTGGGGACCGGATCTAAGTGAAATTGATTTTGATGATTACACTTACTATATTAAACCGAGTGATAAACAAGAAAAATCTTGGGATGAAGTGCCAGATACCATTCGTAATACGTTTGATAAATTAGGAATTCCAGAAGCAGAACAAAAGTTTTTAGCAGGAGTTTCTACACAATATGAGAGTGAAGTTGTTTACCACAACATGTTAGAAGAGGTGGAAGAAAAGGGTGTTATCTTCTTAGATACAGATTCGGCTTTAAGAACATGTCCAGATTTATTAAAGAAATACTTTGGTAAATTAGTGCCTTATACAGACAATAAATATGCAGCTCTAAATACAGCTGTATGGTCTGGTGGATCTTTCATTTATGTACCAAAGGGTGTGAAGTTAGAAAAACCTCTACAATCTTATTTTCGTATCAACTCAATGTCAATGGGGCAATTTGAAAGAACATTGATTATTGTCGATGAAGGTGCAGATGTGCATTATGTAGAAGGATGTACGGCACCAACGTATTCAAAAGATTCTTTACATGCGGCAGTTGTAGAAATCTATGTACACAAGAATGCGAAGTGTCGTTATTCAACTGTACAAAACTGGTCTAGCAACATCTTAAACTTAGTTACAAAACGTGCAAAAGTATTTGAAAATGGACACATGGAATGGATTGATGGAAACGTTGGTTCACATGTGAATATGAAATATCCAGCTTGTATTTTGGCTGAACCATACGCAAAGGGAACAACCATTTCAATTGCGGTAGCGGGTGAAAATCAAATTCAGGACGCGGGTAGTAAAATGATTCATTTGGCCCCACACACTTCAAGTACAATCATTTCAAAATCGATTGCACGAAATGGTGGGGAAGTCAATTATCGTGGTTGGGTAACACATTCAAAAAATGCAGCCTATGCCAAGAGTAAAGTAGAATGTGATACATTGATTTTGGATAAGAAATCTCGTAGTGACACAGTTCCAATGAATGTATCTTATAATGATACGTCGCAAATTGAGCATGAGGCTACCGTTTCAAATATTAGTGAAGAACAATTGTTCTATTTAATGTCTCGTGGTTTGACTCGTTCACAAGCTACAGAAATGATCGTAATGGGATTCTTGGAACCATTTACACGTGAACTTCCAATGGAATATGCGGTTGAGTTGAATCAAATGTTGAAGTTGGATATGAGTGACAGCATTGGATAAGCGTAAAGAATGTATTCAAAGGCGTAGTTTAGTATCAAACGCAGAAAGACTTTTAAAAGAAAAGGCAATCACAAATTGTGTTTTGCCTTTTTTAAAAGGAAAAATTGGAACCTATATCCCGATTCGCAATGAAGTGGATGTATATTCAAATTTTAAAGAGGAATTTGATCTTTATATTCCAAAGATGTTAGATGATACTACGATTGCCTTTTACTCAGACAAAGAAGGAAAAATAAATGGCCCTTTTTCTACGATTGAACCTATTGGAATTTGTGAAGAAAAAGATTTAAATGTGATTCTAGTTCCTGTTGTAGGCTTTTTTGATACATATCGTCTTGGGTATGGAAAAGGCTATTATGATAGGTATTTGAAAGATAGTTCAGCATTGAAGATCGGGATTGCTTTTGATGTGCAAGAAATAAAGTTTGATGTAAAACCAACGGATGTTAAGTTAGATATGATTATTACAGAATCGAGGATATTACGATGAAAATATTATTTTATGGGGATAGCAATACTTGGGGCTATGATGCCAAGGATGCTTCAAGACAAAAGAATCGTTTTACACAATTGATTAAAGAAAGATTTGATGAACATGAAATCATTGAGGAAGGTTTATGTGGAAGGACTTTGTGTTTAGATGATCCGTATGATGAAGATCGCAATGGAACTAAAATGATTTCGATGGTTTTAAAGACACATGCTCCCATTGATGTTGTGTTCATTATGTTGGGTACAAATGATGCGAAGCGTCAATTTTCAACAAATTCCATTTCATTAGAGAAGGGAATCCGTACCTTATTATATAAGGCTTTGAATCCGGAAATTTATCGGGATGGATCAAAAGTACCTCAATTTTTTGTGGTTTGTCCACCAAAAATGAATAGAGATGGATTGAATAATGAAAGAACGAAAGAAAATTTTGGGGATGCTGGTTTTGAAATATTAAATAACACAAAGCCTTATTTAGAAAAAGGATGTCGTGACTTTGATGTAGAAGTGATTGATACGCATGCGATTGCTGGAAGTATAGATGGTATCCACATGGATGAAAGTGGTCATAAACAAGTTGCGGATGTGTTAATATCTGTGATTCAAGAATTATAGGAAAGGAAGATACTTAATGAGTGCTTATACAAATGGTTTAGTGTTCTGGAAGCATTTTGAAAAGAAGCAAGATGCGATTTTTAATTATTTAAAATCAGAACAATATGAAGAATTAAACGATATTATCCAGGAATTGGATGAAGAAGTGATGGAAATGAGTGGTGCCCATTTCTTTGTCGAAAATTTTTATGATTCTTTTGAGATGACCTTTGATACAGGTCCTAATAAGACGACACAATATCTATGTCAGATGCTTTGTGATATTGCACCAAAATCTGTAAAACAAAATTGGATCATGAATGCTTGTTTACCTGCAATGTCGCAAAAGGCGATTCAGGCTATGGTTCAAATCAAAAATGAAGAGTATACTTTAGCTGATTTCCATGTTTTCTATCAAATCGAAAATGATATGTTGGATTGTAAAGTATATTGTCCTGGGTTTAATTTAATTGGAAATCCTGAAAATAAAAAAGAAATGAGTATGTATTTATTAGAGCTTGCGATTGGCCAGCTTGCCTATGAAGCATATATTTGTCGTGTTGACTTTATAGATACGCCAGATTCAAATATGAAATTCTGTCAAATGATGGATTTTTATGAAGTAATCATGGCACTTGTTGAAAAAAATCATTGGAAAGAATATGATAAGCCAATCGATATTTATTCGGTTTATCAGCCAATTCAAGATTTTGCGCATGATGCTCTAAGAAAAGATATGAAATTGATTTTTACAACACATCCTTTGTTGGTGGAACAAACGATTGAGGATAAGGAAGAAGTTTTGGCAGATTTAAGCAGTAAGGATGGTGAATTTGGATATGTGTATTATTCAAATCCTTTCCATAATAAGGAGGATGCTTTATATCGTCAAAAGTTATCAAAAGAATTGGATGAGGCAATTTCTAAAGTCCATGCAGGAAAAGTGGTTGGAGGAGCTATTGGTAAAAGTTTTTCCTATATTGATTGGATCGTGTATGATAAAGCCTTGTTTATGAAGGTTTTCAACCAATTAAAAAAACAGCTCGATGCAAGTGTCGAACTGTATTATCAAAAATTTTAATGACTTTGAATATCAGCGCAGGCATTGAGCAGGCGCTGTCTTTTCATTCCTACAAGAGGTTTTTCTGGATTTTCTAAAAATCGAGCTAATACGTCTGCATCTTTTAAGGCTTCACATAATGGGGAGTCAAAAGATTCTTTTTTTGAATGTTGACGAATCGCATATGTGATATCATCAATTTCAGTTGTTTTAAATAAACCACATTCCTTTAAATATTTATATGCATGAAGACTAGATAACTTTGCGTGTTGTGAATGGGGACAATTATCAACAAATTGAGCATAATCATGGAAAAGAGCAGCCACTTTAGCACGTTCTAGATTTGTGCCTCTTGCCATAGCTATGAATGTAATCGAAAGGTCCACACTTGCGGTATGTGTGAGTGCTGCAATTTTTAGATCTTCATTATAAATTTTAGCATATTGACCATATACATATTCTTTAACTTTTTCATATCGCTCTAACATAATAATCCCTCTCTTTCATGAAAAAAGCGCACGATGTGCGCTTGATTCGAACAAATTTCTACGCAGCTGTATCTACAACTGTGACATTGTTAGCTTGTTGACCACGATCGCTTTCAACAACGTCATAAGTAACAGTTTGTCCTTCTTCTAAAGTTTTAAATCCTTCAGAATTAATTGATGAATAGTGTACGAATACATCTTTTCCATCTTCGCTGGTAATGAATCCATAACCCTTTTCAGCGTTAAACCATTTTACTTTACCTGTGCTCATGCCTATACCTCCTGGACTAAGCCAATATCCTTTGACCGTTAAAATCGAAAGTACTTGCATACAATAGCATTTATCACAATCAGAATATGAGTCTAATCCTTAACTGCTTTCATTTTAGCATTTTCTAACAATAATGTCATTCAAAAATAACATTTTTGTATAGTTATTGTGTCATATTTTGTTTATAATGATTATATAAAAAGGAGGGCATGTGTTTTATGCTTATTCAAGATGATGCTTTGCGTAGTGTTATTGCGCGTACATTACGTGTTAAAGAAGAAGAACTAACCGAAGATTTGATGAAAGAATTGATTCACTTAGAAGTACAGGATCATGAAATAGCAACTCTAGAAGGTTTGCAGTATGCAGAGAATTTAGAGACTTTAAATGCAAGTAACAACAAGTTACAGACATTGGATCCCATTCGTGATTTACATAATTTAGTTTGTCTAGATGTTTCACGAAATCAATTAAGAGATTTGCAGGCTTTACATGGCTTTCGACAACTTAAAAAATTAAATGTATCAAGAAATAACTTATATACAATGGATATTTCAAGTGTTGCAGCCATGATTGATTTGGAAGTATTGAATCTTTCAAAGGCTAAAGTAGATAGTTTGATTTATTTGGAACATTGTAAAAAGCTAGAAGAAGTTCATATCAACACAGAAAATGGTCCATTTAGCTATGCAATCTTAGGTGTACTTAAAAAATTAAAAAAATTAGATATGGGTGGTATGCGATTATTCAATATTGAAGATTTAACATATCTTTCGAATGTTGAAGAATTGGATTTAAATACAAACTTAATGTCTGATCTAAGTCCATTATTATCGATGAAGAACTTAAAGAAATTAAATGTTTCAAACTGTCCATATTTAAAGGATTATTCTGTATTAAAGGAATTTTCTAACCTAAAATCATTGAATATTTCTTATAATGAACCTGATCACTTTATGTTCTTAAAGGAATTAAATCATTTAGAATCGTTATCTATGGAACAAACTGGATTCAAAGATATGTCATTATTAAATAGTTTAGGTGACTTAAAAGAGTTAAATGTGTCTAAGAATCGTTTAAAGAATTTAGAAAAGTTCACAAATGTAGAACATCTAGAAATCTTAGATGCGAAGTTCTGTCAATTAACGGAAATTCATTTTCTAAAGAATGCGCATCAATTGAAACATTTAAATTTATTCACAAACCGTATCAAGGATATTCGTATTTTAAAGGATGCCAAAGAAATGGTATATTTGAATGTGGGCCGCAATGATATTAAGGATATTACTTGTTTAAAAGATATGAAACAATTGGAAATCATTTCTTTAGAAAATAATAATGTTAAGGATTTAAGACCATTATCCGAACTTACGAATCTTTGCGATGTGGATTTATATAATAATGTCATTGAGGATTTAACGCCGTTAGAAAATCTAGAGTTTATTTCTTATTTACGATTGGATCACAATGCCATTACGGATTTAACTCCATTATCAAAACTTAAATATTTGCGTTCTTTAACTTTGAAGGCAAATTATATTACAGATGTAACTCCATTAAAAGATTTAGAATTATTAGAAGCACTACGTCTAGATGATAATCCTATTCAAGATACAAGTGTATTAGAAAGTATGGAGTTCTACGAAAAATTTACGAACTAAGAAAAATGTGTTTTATATAAAGTATAAATAACGTATTAAAACATATTTATATCTTATTTATATCTCAAAAAAATTAAAAGCTAGATTTTCTCTAGCTTTTTTCTTGATGGGGAGTATTCATCTTATCTTATGTTAGTGTATTGGTTGTATTCATAATTGCACTGGATGTTGGCGGTATCAAGGTTTTATTAATATACTTGATTAAAAAGAAAAAGCTATCCGAAATCGAATAGCTTTCCCATATCTGCGGCACCCACAAATGTGTTACCGAAATAAATACCTGCAGTGCCTGATACAATGTATCATCACTGAAATTCATTTTTATAATAACATGAATTTCTTTAAAATCAAGTGATTTACAAGGCAATGTTGGTTATAGCTTTTACGATTTCAGTGTCAATTCTATCCATTGTTTCATTAGATAACTGTATTTTTCCAATTGGATCTAATGCATTAATCGATTTCTTAATTCTATATTTATTAATTGTTGTTATAGACAAAATCTTTGCATATGAATCTTTGTCTTTTCTGTTGTAGAAATTAGTTATATTTTGGAGCATATTCAAGGCTTTGTTGATAACACCTGCAATTTCATTAGTCGTATAATGAATTGTACCATCAGAAGCAGCCTTCTTCGGTTTGATTATCATACAATAATGTTCAATCAAAGAATCGTGAAACGTGACCGATTGCCCTTCATGATATTTAAAAGTTCCGTTTTCATCCATTAATAAATCTTCTATTATTGCAGAAAAAGCTACTGAGATAAACTCAGTAGCTTTCAATAGATCGGCGCTAAGGCCATAATGTGAATCTAATCGGCGCTAAGGCCATAATTCAATTATATCTTAATTGAAAAGTACTGAATTGTAAATTCAAAAAAATTGTAACTATTGTCATTGATTCTTTTGATTGGATCCAGATGATTCATGGGGTTAACAATCTTAGATTTATCTATCGTTGTAATTTGATAAATATTGGCATAAGAAGATTTTTTGATGTTCTTATATTTATTCTCAAGGTCATCAAAGTATTTGATGTTATCAAAATATGCCTTAAGATCTCTACCAATCTGATTAAGCTCATCTAGTGTAGTTGTATCATCTTTTTGTATTCCTTCAGCTTGGATCTTAGTCTTCAACAGAAGATCATAGTAATAATTCTTTTCCCTTAGTAACTCAAGAAAAACGCTGTCGCTGATACAACTTCCAATAGACATCAAGTGGTTTCCTGATTTTGAAGTTAATGGAACTACTGTTAGTGTTCCTATATAGGGCTGGTCTCTTTTTGTGATAACTATTGCATAATGTATCCCTTTAATTTCATATCCAGTTTGTGGCTCAAATTTTACTTGTATAATTTGCCCACGTCTGTAGTATTTAAATTTTTTTCCTTTACTCATTTGGCTGTTTCCTTTCTATGCTTATTCTTAAGTTTTTGAAAACTTATAATTTTAATCAAAAGCAAGATATAATTACATACCTAAATAACTTATTATCTTTCTTAACTCTTTCTATTCCTGAATTGGTAGATCAGGTAAGTTAGCTCTCTCATCTTCTTCAACATTCTCTTTTTTAAAGCCACGATTGAAAAATAAGAATATAGAAATAAACGATAAAATACATTGCGCTGTTGAACAATAAAATCTTTCTGGAACAAATATAATCGCTACAAAATATAAGATGCACGAAATTAAAGTGACAATCCAGTTCTTCGGTATCGCACCAACTCCAGTTAAAAAGAAATTGATTACCATACAAATTGTAAAAGGCAATAAATATCTTAATGCCAACATTGCACCTACTACGTTTTTTGTTGACAATAAGCGAAATGTCATATAAAGTAAAAATGTAAATTGTTCGAGGAGAACAGAATAAACAGTACGCTTAGATTTGAGCGTACTGTTTTTCTATGCTCAACTCATTTATCATTTTTGCATATTTCTTTTTATTTCGATTCTTTCTTAACTTGTGCGTTGCTGGATTATAGTACCTAACGAGTATCTCTAAGCTATTACAATGCATTACACGATTCCTGATAGCTACTAATGTGAATACCTTGTCTATAAAGTCGTTAATATTTTTAACTCCAAAATTCATACCTAGACTTTTAAAGTCTTTTAATAATTGTTTTTGCAATCCTTGATCCAAACCTGAAAATATTGTTAATGAAACCCCTAAGCTCATTCTGTCAAAAAAACAATATATATCTGCATAACCACTAATACTTTTTTCAAGTTGCTTAATATGGTTGTTCATATGTTCTAAACGACTATCGCTATAATCAGAATTCATAGGGATTCTTAAACGAACGGATCCTAAATAAGCAACTAATTTATTTTCATCGTTTATTTCTGTTGATGTTAAAATTCGATATGCCATTATAGATTTAAATCGCAATTCATAGCCAAGAATATTTTTTATTATTATTGGATATTGTAATCTTTCATTCTTGAATAAATTGAAATATTCGCTAAATTCAACATCTCTTTCATAAATATGTTTATCATCAATTTTAACCTCGTTACCATCTTTATCAAATTTAGAGAAATGATGTTTATAAGGCGTAATCACATTTATATAATTATATTTATAAAGTATATCTCGAGCCTGTTGCTCGTGGATACTATTAAAAGTTATTTTCTTATTTGTCTTTAAATATTCGATTTGTTCTTGAGCATTCTTAGCCGGTTTATATGTTGTCATCATATTTCTCCTTTTTCATCACTTTTAATACCAATCCAATTGTTTCTTTTATCTTTTATGTCATAATTTTTAACCCTCTTTCTTAAATCTATAATCAAAAATCAGATATAATTACATACTAGAAATTACTTATTATTCTTCTTAATTGTTTTATATTCCGTTTGAGCTAATGATTGCTGTATGTGTTGACCTTTGTTGAATTGTAATCAACATATTTCTAGGTGTTTTTGTTAATACGATAACAGATCGAATATTACTATATATCATTACACCTATATTCTACTAAAATCTTCGATCGATGGATATTTTAAAATAAAGTGAATATTGAATGTTAAATTCATCTAAATTAAATACATATTACACAGTACTTGACAATCCAAGGTAGTGTGTATATCATAATAGTGAAGAGGTGATAATATGCAACCAAGAGCTGTTATATATTGCTCTAAACATGGAGCTACAAAAGAATTAGCACAATGTTTAGGAAAAAAATACAATCTTCCTGTTATTTCCATCGATCATATTTCAGGTTATTCCTTTCAGAATATTCCTGTATATTTTTGTGGATGGATTCGTAATGGAAAGATAATGGGATTGACTAAAGCTTCTAAATTATTTATGTGCGTTCAAGTGATAGGTGTAGGTGCTGTTGAATATAATGAAGCTTATGAACTGAAATTAAAATATAAAAATAAGCTTGTGAATCAAGATTTTAAATATATTCAATCCAGCAAAGGTTTATCATTAAATCCTTTAGAAAAGATGTATGTGGATGTGTTTCAACCATCTTTGATAGGAAAGAGTAAGGGTGTGGCGCATGAATACTCAATTTAAAAAGGGCGTCTTAGAATTGATTGTATTAAAGGCGATTGTGGCCGATGATCTATATGGATATCAACTTGTATCTAGAATTAATGAAGTGATTCAAGTGAATGAAGGAACGATTTATCCTTTACTGAAGCGTTTATCGAATGATCATTTATTAGAATCTTATTTAAAAGAATCAACAGAAGGCCCTCCAAGAAAGTATTATCATATCACAAGTCTAGGACTTGCAAGATATGAGGCTTTATTAGAAGAATGGACCAATTTTTCAGAGAGTGTAAATACATATTTGAAGGGAGTAAAATAAAATGTTAAAAAGTGAATTTTTAGATCTTTTGAATCAAAAATTATCATTGATCAATGATAAAGAAAAAGAAGATATTATCCTAGAATATGGAACCTATATTGATGACAAGATCGCAAGTGGCGTATCCGAAGAAGAGGCAGTAGCCGGCTTTGGAGATGTGGATGAATTGGCTAAAGAGATTTTGTCTGCCTATAAAATCAATACAGATTCGATGGATCCATTATCAAGTAAAGCGGACAAAACAATTGATAAGGTATATGCAAAATTGGAGGGAATGTTTTCTAAACTAGGAAATTTTTCGATGAATGAAATCTTCCACATCATATTCGATGCATTTGTACTTGTATTGATTTTGTGGATTGGAAAACTGATTGTGGTAGATCTATTATGTCGAATTGTGTTGTCTATGATTTTCTCTTTCTTTGCAGGATTCTATGCGATTACAGACTTTATGTTAAGTTTATGTCGTCTTCTATATGTATGTATTGCGATTTATTTCTTTGTGAAGGTCATGACCAAAAGAGTAGAACGCTATCGTTTACATGCAAATCATGTAGGTGTGATGGATGACATTAAGGAAACGTGGAATGATAATATCAAATCGAATGATTTGCCCCCAACACCAGATCGCCCATTATATCATGAAAGAAAAGTGCATCATGTTGAATCGGATATATTAAAGGTGATACTCGTTTTCGCAATGATTCCAGTTTCATGCATATTGATCGGCAGTGGTATCGGTTTTGTTGTGATGATTTACGTAAGTATGATGTATGCCACAACCAGTTTAGGACTCTATTGCATAGATATTGCCTTTGTACTAGGAAGTTTGGCTATTTTATTGATGTTATTTCGTGCATGGCCAAAGAAGGTGGATACAAATGCGTAAATTAGGTATATTACTTGTTGTTTCAATCTTATTATTTGTGTTTGGTGTCGGAACCTTTGTATATGAATTAAGTCAAATCAGTCCAAATCAAATTGATGTATCGCAAGAAACACAGACAATGACAACTACAATGCCAAATGCTTGTAAACTATACACAAAGACGTATTTAAGTTCCATTGGAGATGTGCATGTTGTCGTTGATGAAATGGTTGAAGATGATAAGCTACAAGATGATGCATTGGTTATCACATACCCCAAAATGCTTCATGTTGTACAGGATGAGGATCAATTGGATTTGCAGATGGATGATTATGAGATGTCAAAGGATTTACAAACATTATTTAACACGTTTCGAACAAAATCCTATGATGAATATTACGCGAAAAATAATGAAATTCATATAAGTATTCGTTATGGTAAGGCTTTAAAAGATAAAATTACATTGGTCGATGATTACTATTAAGGAACAGTGAATACTGAGATTCAATTTGTCAAGGGTAAATTCTGCAAAGCGTTCCATAAACAATAAAGGCTCCGCTGAAATTAAAGCAAAACCTTTGTCCTATGCTAATTGTTCAGATATATGTCAATTTTCTGCATCATAAGATAGAATAGGCTTGCGCCCTGTTTCTGTCATACGATAAAATTTATCGGTTTCCGTTTCAAGCTGGATGACAGGAATCATACCACTTTCCAATACTGTACCATCAATGTAGTAATGACTTTCTCCATCAAAATAGATGTCATGATAGTGCGGATCTCCGGAAATTTCTGCTGTTCCTACATGACCAGCAACAATATTCATATAGAACTTCCCGGTTTCAGCAGGGTATTTTTCTGTGAATGTAAAATCATCTGTTCCCCATTCCCACCAATCCCCTGCTTCCTCATCAACACCTGCATGCACAAAAATTGTATTGTTTACTACATAATATCTTCGGAGTCTTTGCATCCATAAAATGTATTTATCATCATTGTCATGATTAAGACTGAACCTCGAATATCGAGGCGCTCCAATAGGCCACCTTCCGTCGCACGCCATATCCTCATGATTCCCAGCAAGTACGATAACTTTATCTGACCCATGCTTCATTTCTAAATCCTTAATTAGATCCAAAATAAGATAGTCATCCTGGACACCATGAATATAATCTCCACAGAGAACCAGTTGGTTATCCCCAGATAGGTCAACAAGCTGCAGTGCCTCAAGAAAAGAGTGTATGCAACCATGGATGTCACTCATGGCATAGATTTTCATATGCTACCTCCTTCTACCTCATAGAGAATATGCTCTGCTTCAAATTTAGCAGAGCACTTGTTATATTAACATTTTTTAACTACAGATTATAGAATTTATTTTGAAACATTTTGACGGTCTATTTTACCCTGATTAATAAGATTTTTGATAAGCTCTAATTCTTGCCTGCTATATTCAACTTCATTCTCTTTGTGTATCGAAAAAATTTCAGCCTTGTTATAAGCAAGCAAAAACACTTCACTAATAGTATGTGCATGGTCTCGATTTTCGCCTAAGTAATAAGAATAATGAAGACCTGATTTCGCCAGTTCTGAACAAATATACTCACAGCATCCATATTCACTGATTTTTTGGGGATGTATGTAGCAATCTGTTTTTTTATCATAATAAATCAGTGGCGGTTTATCCGCGTATTTTCTCATAAAATATTTATCGTAGTGCTGTTTGTGGTATAACGCAGCTATAAATCTTGTTATTTTCATCGTATTGCTCCTCAGTCTACCTCATGAAGAATATTTTTCTTAATATATCCAATGGTCTGTTCTGTGTCAAGCCTACCAAATAATACTCCAAAAATCGCAGGGCTCAATTCATCAAGTAAAGAAGGGCAGCAGGCTGTTATAAAATCTACGCTTTCTAAAGGAGCCAGCTCAAAAAAGTCATAGGGAATCATGGAGGTAAGAGTAATATCATAGCCATCATCTTCAGTTAGATAAATTCTGGAGGTGTAAAGACAGGAGGGCATGTAGAGACCATTTCCCATTCCGTTTGTGGTCCGTGGCCAAACACGAGCATTTATATAATTCAGCAGACGCATGAGTTCAGGGATATGGCTACTTATTCGACACCAATCCGCAGCGGTTTGATCATAATAGACCCTTGTTTCCATGACATCCTTGTAAAACCAAATACAGGACTCCAAAATATTATCTGGGCATCGATCGCAGTTTACATAGAGGATAGTGATGTGAGGGATACCGTTATCAACATCTTTTGCATAACGGATGTTATGGGATTTCAGGTAGTGCTCTATATGAACTTGTGCTTCCATTCTTGTCATAATAGTTTTACCTCTTTTTAATTTTTTCCTGAATCAATCTACTTCTTTCGAGAATTGCTGTATTGCACGTTCTAAAGAAGCATTCGCATTCTTCCAAAGTACCTGGCAAAAAACGTAGTTGCTTTTCATAATAAGGAAAGTAGGCATACTGTAGAGGCTGGTTGTTAAACATACAGACTGGAATATAGATTCCGTTTTTATCTAAATTGCAGAACGGCTGTAAAAAGTGAATTTCAACAAAGGTGTTCCAAGCCTCTTTATTCATTTTCTCACCACACACTTGACTAATCCATTCTTTGGTCTTTTCCACTGCCTTCGTCGCCTTTTCGGCTTCCTCTATATCTGTTTTGCACTTTTCTTCAACACAAAAGAGAAGTTTTAGATATTTATCATTGCCATCACTTATTATAAAATAATACAAATAAGTCAGCATACGATCAATGGTATCTCCATAGTCTTCTCTGGCACGAGCTTTATTGAAAAATTCTGGGACTGGAATCATATTGCCTTGATTCCAGACATTTTCTAAAAACAATTTACAGTCTGAGCTCAGCACCTGACCTACTGGTGCAGCCATCTGTTCAGCAAAGTAGTAGCAGTACTCTCTGAAACCCCTCTTGCAATCATTTTCAAAATTCGTTATAGGGACCCCATCGTCTTTAACTTTAACCCACGTATCAAAATCATCAAACAATTCATGATTTTTGTCTTGTAGGGTTTTGTCTTGTAGCGCTTGATGCTGATAAGCAAGATACCTCTTTAACGGAGTCCATCCCGAAGTCATAGTATCACCACAATAGGTCATAGTATCACCACAATATTTTGCTCCTGCTTTTTTTATCTGATATTCATTATATTTTTTAGATTGTGGTATGATTTCTCCATCATTCAAGTAGGTATAAACCATCTTAAAGGTGAGCATTGTAGCAGCACTGGAATCACAGTCGCCTCCAGCAGGGCCTTCTTTAAATCGAATAAAGTCTGTCCAATTATTTTTAGGATGAAACGGGTAAATCTGTAGATGCTTTCCATTAACTTCACGTGATAACAAATCTTGGTATTCTTCTGGCTGTAAGACATACTGCCAAGTATAATTATGCTGCTGATAATAACCTGCTCGGATTCGTTCCTCTTCCCTCAATTGTCGTTCCATGTTCATAAAATTTTCTCCTCTCAAAGTTCTTTCGGATGAATCGTGTTCAATATACTTTTTTCTATTGTCGTATTTTCCAGTCTACAAGCAAATTTTTTATTTGCTCCAGTTCTGCGCATTGGTGATCGGTCAACATCATCTCTACTAGCAGCTGAGCCATAGCGGGCATATCGATTTCTTTTTCTTCTATCATACGATCTGTCTTGCAAACGTTTTTTTTCCTCACAAGATTTTTCTGTCTGGATATTAGCTGATCTAGATAGTTTCTCTGTAAAAGTAGAACCATATAATTGACCTTTAAGCGCTTGAGGGAGAGCTGATGCATCATATCTGACTGCACCTGCTCTAAAATTTTTGCCGTGTCAGGGGAAACCTTTGCCTGAAAACTGGTAGACAACGGTGTTCCATCCTCTTTTTTCAAATCTAAGAGTGACAGCTGTATCTCTTTCCAATCAACATGTTGAGCAGCCTGTACTTCTCTTTCAAATACAGCAGTGCGTGATAGATCTTGCGATGGATCATTTATTTTGATTAGTTCCTCCAATTGTATAATTTTCCAATTGCTTTTGATATTTAGTAGTAGACTATCCATTTGTATTACTCCCTTCCTTCTTAAAAAATTATAACGCACCCCCGATTTTCAGACAACCTAAAAAATAGTAAAAAAATAGTAAAAAAATACTTATAGTGTTACGAATCATTCCACCTAAAAATTTGTATCACTGTCATTTACACTCACATAAATAATTGTAGAGTTTTATTGCTCCTGCTCGCTATGTCTGTTCTTTTGTTTTTGTGTGGTTTTGTGTTTCTGCTGTTTTTTCTGTTCCAGTTCCCGCTGGGAAGTACGATTTTCTGCGTTTTCGAGGAGAAGCTCGGCTACATCCCTCTCGCTGTCGAACATCACCTGATGATCATACTTTTCTCCGTAGGCGAACTGAATACGATTGGATGCAAAGACAGATTTCTCCGGACGAAGAGCCATTCGGTGGGCATACAGTTGGGCGGGCTCAAAGTCTGCACCCTGTTCTTTGAGATCTGCATATTCGCTGAGGGCGGCTTCGAGTTTTGAGGAATACTTTTCTTCCTGTTGCTCCAACTTAAAAAGACCTGCTTCTGCGTAAGCAATGTCCTTTTTGATTGCAGCAATACCGGCATCGTCTGCACAGTCCAGCTGATTGAGCAGTACAGCATTTTCGGATTTCAGTTCCTCAATATCCTCGGTCAGCTCTGCGATTTTTGCATTTAGCTCCTTGGCTTTGGGGATATTCCAAAAGGAGATTTCTTTCTTCTCTGCCAGCAGGGCTTTCTGTTCCTTTACGGCATTTTTGATTTTCTGCACCAACTCTAAATACTAGGCAAGAGTCGGCTTTGCAGAATCCAGATACCGCCCCAGTTTATACTTGCCACGACTGATATGACGGAGTTGATACTGGAATATGACCATATTTGCTAAGCTGATATTCCTCCTGCTCTGGAAGTTCAATGTTCGGGATGCGATAATAGCCCTGCCAACGATATGTTCCGCCCATTTCTTCAAAGATAGATTTCATAGCGACCTTTTTTGTGTGTTCCGTTTTCAACTGTTATTAAGGTATTTGGACTCCTTTCCTATCGCTGCTGTTACATTCACCACAAATGAGCCGCAGTCATATGTATTCGGTGGAAGAAACCACCCTTTACATATTAGCTCTTGTTTCTTTTTGATTTTTAACAAGTATGTTAAAATACTATTATGAAAAATAATAAAGATTGGAATCGTTTATTGAAAATGATTCTTGTGGAAGATAAAAAGAAATCCAGTACACTTAAGGTATTTAAAAAGAGTAAAGTGACCAACACACCTTTACATAGAAGACAGGATGTGAAAAAATGAGTGATACAAAAACGATGTCAACAAGTGCTAGATTTGCCCAGATTGTATCAATACTTAGAAAACATCACCTTCAAAAGGGAATGGATCCAGTAAAATTTCGTATGATTTTAGAAGATTTAGGACCAACATTTGTCAAAATTGGCCAAATCATGTCAACAAGACAAGACCTGTTTTCACAGCGTTATTGTAAAGAATTGATGAAGCTTCGCTCTCATGTAACGCCTATGCCTTTTTCGATGGTTGAACAAATTATTCAAGATACATATGGTGATTTGTTTCATGAAGAATTTGAGAGTATTGATGAAATATGTTTAGGATCGGCATCGATTGCGCAAGTACATGCAGCAACTCTAAAGACAAAAGAAAGAGTTGTTTTAAAGATTCAACGGCCAAAAATTTATGAGTGGATGGAACGTGATGTCGCATTATTAAGAAAAGCTGTAAAAATATTAAATCTATCCGATATTGTTTCAAGTGTCGTCGATTTAGATATGGTTATCGATGAATTTTGGTACACGGCCAAACAAGAAATGGATTTTACGATTGAAGCACAGTTTGCGAAACGATTTAAAAATGAATATAAGGATTGTAAATTTATTGATGCACCTAAAATTTATGATGAATATACACGAAAGAATATTCTAGTGATGGAATATGTGGATGGTATAGAAATTACAGATTCAAAAAATTTGGATGAACTAGGCTATGATCGTAGTGAAATTGCCGATAAATTGGCATTTAATTATATTTCACAAATCATTGAGAATGGTTTCTTTCATGCGGATCCGCATTCAGGAAATTTAAGAATTCGTGATAATCAAATCGTATGGATTGATTTTGGTATGATGGGAATCTTAGATGCGAATGAAAGGGAAACGATGAAATCGGCGGTTCGTGCCATCGCATTAAAGGATACACAGAAATTAGTCGATTGCATTTTAATGATTGGTGATTGTAAGAAAGAAATTGATTATTCTGCATTTTGTAACGACATGGATAAATTTGTAAATCAATATTTGAGTGTTCCTTATGCTCAAATTGATGTCGCAAAACTTGTACAAGATATGTTTTCAATATGTCATGTCTATTCGATTTCTTTGCCAAAAGGCATAAGTATGCTAGCTCGTTCGATGATGACAATTGAAGGAACATTAACGGCTTTAGATCCGAATATGAATACAATGAAGATAGCGATGAGTCATAAGTCAAGTTTGACGCAGATTGATTGGCAAAAAGAAATGAAGTCGGGATTTAAGCGAAGTGTAGATGCACTTTCACATTCAATCGATATTCCTGTACAGGCTAGTGATGTACTAAAGATGGTTCAAAGAGGACAAATCAAGGTAAACTTAAATTTAATGGGTTCTCAAGCTCCACTTGCCAAAATTGATCAGATGGTGAATCGTTTGATTGTATGTGTGTTGATTGCAGCCTTGGTTGTAGGTTCAAGCTTAATCTGTACAACAAAAATGAAACCGACCATTATGGGCATACCTGCACTTGGCTTTTTTGGATATATCTTTGCGCTTGGCATGAGTGTATGGTTATTTTTCAAAATGTTATTTTTACATAGAAGAAACAAATCGTTTTAAAAGGGGATATAATCTGAAAATATAATTTATGAAAAGGAGAAGTTAGAAGTACAAAAGGGCGCA
>ERZ1673737.370-NODE-370-length-59740-cov-11.387082_pt1 | contig 59740 bp, 43 predicted proteins | sample MGYA00580211_ERZ1673737 | MGnify/ENA primary metagenome ERZ1673737 (study PRJEB41218, sample SAMN15661789) | gut metagenome | host: Homo sapiens | place: Canada: London | collected 2015-08-20/2019-03-30 | study: EMG produced TPA metagenomics assembly of... | reverse complement strand
TCCGTCCAGCCGAATGCAAGCCGATTAGCATGAATTAACGCCCCATTAACTATTCATTCGTATCCATTTAACAAAACCCATCCCAGGGCAAAAGCCTTCATTGCGGCCTTTCCTCATGCCCTTCCCCCAGTTTTTCCGCTCAAAGGCTACTACCTCCAATCTCTATCAGCAGCCAAGAGATACAGGTTATGATAGGTCAAAATAGCGAACAAACAAAACTATCAAGTTTGAAAATCATTTACGCCAAAGGCACCGAGGCCCAAGGAGTGTTAGCCCTCTTAGTCCCAGTGGCCTTATAGTATTACCGTTCACGATTCTTTCTTCGGTTTGCTTCCGTCCGCTTCGCTCAGTATCAAGGTCAGCATGTTGAAGAAGTCCTGGCAAGGCGCTTGCGGATCAAAACGAACAACTCTGGTACGAACACGGGCTTTTCCGTGAACTTGGAAAGCCCAAGCAGATATTGCATGTACGGATTCTCCTGGATAGCCTGGAAAGTCGATTTTTCAAGACCATGCGCAGAATGGGGCATCTAAACCCAATCTCTTGGCAGTGTAAGCAAGGCACATTACATTTGCACACGATAATCGGTCAGCAGTGCATACTCTGACCATAGTAGTAACATAAAAAGCAAAGTAAAATGCCAAAGAAAGAAAATGGAAATTTCACGGAAGCAGAACTCAGGGCATTCACAGGTGAAGTACCCGTAGCCTCTGAGAGTAAGAAACAAACGGAGCAGTCAGGACTCAGTCCCGTTACTATCCGGAGTACAGTCGCCAGTCCATTGGCTGAGGCGACGGGAGATGAACAGGGCGAAGAATCTCTTTTCCCTGCCGTTAGAGAGGATGCTGAACTATCCCCTACGTCTGTACCTTCCCCGACGTCTGACACGTCATCCACAACAGTGCGACGGATAAGCAGCAAGCAGCGCAAGTTGTCGCTCGACGAGTACCGTGCCACCTTCCTTCAGGTGCCGAGGATCGTCAACCGCCGCCCCGTGTTCGTCAGTGAGGAAGTCCGCCAGAAACTCGACCAGATTGTCCTCCGCCTGTCCGAGACGCGATGGATGAGTGTCACGGGACTGCTGGAAAACATCTGCCGCCACCACATCGCCATGTATGAAGACGACATTGAGCAGTGGCGTAAATTGTGAGCGATAAGACCAAACCTAAAGGCTATGGGAGTGGCATTGACGCTGAAAGCGGAATTGGTCGAGAAACAATAGTTTCGAGAGCAAGCAAGGTTGTGTTTTCGTAACCCGAAAACTACCTTGCCCGCTCTTTCAGACAGGACAAATCCGCTCCCGACGGTCGCAGATTTCAGAGTTTGGTTACTGAAGTAAGATAACACAGAAAACAATGTAAGCAATGACAATAATGGTAACAGGGAAAAGAAAGGAAACAGAAGCCGGGGTTAAGACCCAACGGCACAAGGGGGTAAGACCGACACTGCCGGCAGTTCGTCATCAACTATGAGGACTCCATTCGTCGCCGCTATGAGATGGAACAGGAAGCCGCCATGCGTGACAGCATAGGACGCCTGATGATACAGCAATCGAAGGATATTAGAAAGAAGATGAAATAGTCTAAACTTCTTACTATACTGCTGACCTACATCTGCCAAAGGGGTTCCTGTCGCCAGTTAGACGGGAACCCCATCATGGACGGATCTATTGACGGATTGCGAAGCAACAGTAGCTTTAGGTCACCAACGAAAGTGTTATTTGCATCAATAGCATTCAGCCAATAGGCAATACAGCAGAGTTGGGCGTATAGCGACTCTTCCCTGAAAGTGAAGTTCGTAATCCACTTGTTGGGCATCACTTGTGGCGTAGTTGGTTTCAGAGGGTATGCCCGATTCCATACTCTGGCGTGATGGGCACAATGATTGCGTAGCGAAGTCAGACTCTCCAGCCAACTTGATAGGAACTTGTGGTGATTCAGTCCAAACTCATGTGCGACATCATGCTTCAATTGTGACTCGCTGAAGTTATTATAAAGTTTCGATAATTCGCCCAACGAAATCACCTCCAGTGTCTTCCAAACAGGAGGAAGGTCTGGATCTGTGTATTTGCGGAAATGCTCACGGATATACCGCTCCTTAGAACGTCCTACTTCTTTCTTGATGGTGTCGAGATTTGTCTGGAAACGCCTTTGGTTTACGGCTTTCGTTGTATCCATAAACCAGAATGGGCCACATGTGGGAGCAAAGTGTTTGATGATTTTCGATCTGACAGCCACCTCGATAGTCTGAATAGCCTTGAAAAGCAGAGCCTTCAAGTCCTTGTCGAAATAGTAGCAAGCCAGCACTTCCTCAAAATGACTATTGGGTAGAAACTGGTGCGTATGGTGGTCTGCTTCCAGATGATACCAGTAGTCTGCCAATCGGAAGTAGCTGATAGCATCAAGAGCCTGTTCTGCCTTATTGGTGTCAGCAATTATCAGACCTCTGCTTTGCAGTGTCTGAATCTGCTGTGCCAGTGTCATCGCTTGTTTGGTATATCTCATGTCTATATACAAAAAATGTCCCGCTGGGTACGCTGTTCTTATGGGAAGCGGGCGGGATTTGTCGATGCAAAGATAGACATTATTTCCGAATCTTCCAAGTTTTTTGAACTTTTTTGCTTGTTTTCGCCTAAAAAGTGGTTTCACAAGCCTTGTGAAAGGAAATTTTTATTCTTTTTCCCTCCGAAATGATATAAATTCCTAAAAAAAACGTATCTTTGCATCGTTTTCTGAACCGCTCCGGCTTTGCTGGCTTGCTGCCATCGGGACGCAAGAGTGCCGAAGCTCAAGGGTGGAGCAGGATGTCATGGCAGGAAGTAATGAGAATAGCCGGTACACAGATGGTCGTAAGTACTATCGCAAAGCGGATCGACGGTAACTAGGTTGAGGTACGGCAGTGCACAGAGCCCGAGAAACAGCTCTCTGATTTGTACAAGAAACTCGACTTGACCTCTCCTCCCTTAAAGCGAAGACGAAAAATTTGTGTGGTACATTTTTCTGAACTCAAAAAAACAATACTTGAGAATCAAAGAGTTATACGCATATAGGCTGCAAGTTGGGTTAAAGTGTCACTATCCAAAAAACAAGGGGCAGACAAATCCGACTTTCATAATTCTGTATGCCCTACCAAGACTGCCAAGGGCAAGCGTTGCCTTTGTGCTGTCTTGGTTTGCGAGAACTAACTTTTCAAGTTTACACGGGCAAGTGCCGTGCAATGTTACCAACTATCAATAAAACACTGTAGAACTCAGAACTGTATTGTTATACACATGTTCTACGCTGCGATTAGAATTTCTGCCCAGGGGGCTAATCGCAGTTTTTGTTTTGCACACAGACTTAGTGCTATAGTGCTATGCTATACATCTTAATTACAGGCTTTTCTCAACAATTATGACTTTTCAAATTTACAGATATTTTTAATGTCCTAAGCGGAAAAACAGAAGTTCTTGTTTGGCAACAATCGCCATTGACAGAAAAGCTATTGTGGCTTTTTTAGCAAAAACCAATGATTGCTTTTCCAATATTGATATTCTCCTTGTTTGACATTTTCTCCTTCAAAGGTGACTTTTGCTTCTCCACCACGAAAAGGAGTTGCATACGAAAAGACGGGTGGAATAATAATAGTTCCACACATGTCTGCAAAACCTATCTTATTGTTTTTTCCTACAATTCTAAAAGCTCCGTCACTTATATAATCAGGTCCATTGTCAACTTTATATACCTTGAACAATTCTTTTCCTTGGTTGTTTATGCAGACTATTTGACCCTTTCGATTACCCACAAAGCCTATTGACGAGATAGTGTCAGTAAATGCTATGATATATCTTTTATTTGGTATAACTGTTTCCCCTTGAGAATTTTTGTAACAGATGTATCTTCCGTTATCATATTTCATAATAGATTGTGCTTCTGCAAATTGCGAGAGCAATAAACATAGAAAAATATAAGCATTTTTTTCATCTGTATCAACCTTAATTCCGCAACACTATTGTAAATTAATTTTTTAAGTACCTGAGCAACAAAAAGTTGCTCAGGATTTTGCCATGTCGAAGAACTCACTTATCTTAGTGCTGCAAAATAAACAAGAGGGTCCAACGATAGACATGGTAAAGGTACAAATTAAATCTGAGAAACTCACTCCTTTTGGAGGAATATTTTCAATCATGGAGCAATTTGACTCCACATTGTCATCTGTAATCGACTCAACCCTTGGTCTAAGGTGTGGATCGTTCCATTTCATGGCATGTTTTCGGGGTCAATCTGTATGCTCTTGCAATCGAATGTCTGACATTCTTTGCGAACCTGTATTTCTTCTATTGTCATCATTTCAAGTTATTTCTCTTGATGGATTCATCCTATGGTCAATAATGATTTACAGGAAAGTTTTTCCATTATCAAAATAGAGAGGATGGCTTTTGTCTGTTAGAAACTGTGTCTGCAAATCCATTAGTTCCGAGTTTGCTCCCGTTACTTCCAAGTCTTTATCATATACGACATAGAAGTCAATAGAAAGCATTTGTTCTACATCTATGGGTTGCTCCGCAATGGATTGTGTCGTACATTTTGGCTTGATAATGTCATCAAAAGTGTGCCACAATTGATCGATTGCGTCATTTGCCCTTTGGACAATAGTCTGATAGTTGGAGGACGTGACATTTGTTTTGAACTCAATCAGACACATTTCCTTTTCTGTCAGAAGCATACCATCACATACGCCTCCTGCAACAACACTTTTTCCAGTAAGGATTCGGTGATCAAGTGGTAGCAAAACGATCGTATTGTTGTTGGGATTTGTTGCAACGAAACACTTTGGAACAAACTCGGGTACTACATCTGTCCAATCTGTATAGCCAAGTTTACTATCATCATAGATGTAAAGATACTCAGCAGAGCTTTTGTCAAAAGCATTAGCCACACCTAATGCGCCACAATATTGTAATGCGGAGCACAACCGGAGATTTGTTATGGCAACAGGCAAATTCCTATCTTGCGAGAGTCTTGGCATAGCACTGGTATAAAGAGTTAAATATTCGCATAATGTCACCTGACGCAGAATCTAATTCGTTCTTTGAAACAAGCCCCGTGTTAGGATTTATAGCAGATTGACAATAGCTTGCATCTGAAGAAGATAGACGATATGCAGCTATATCTTCTTCATTGATCTGATACTTCACTGGCAAAATGTTCTCTATCAGCCTTCTCTGTCCCTCACTCGCATTGGCATACGCCTTGGCACCCATAATCATTGTATTGACAATTGCCAATGAATATGGACTATGAGTAGTGAACACAAGCATATTCTCATCAGAGCTTGCATTGTTGTAAACCAGAGATTTGAGCACTTCCATCTGTGAACGAGGGAAAAGGTTTAATTCTGGTTCTTCAACTATGTTTATAAGCTGATTATATCTATTGGCATATGACAATTGGCGAATCATCATATCCTTGATACTGTCAGAATATTCATCATTCTGCATGATTTCAGCTACTCTTTTTTCCAATTTGTCTTTTTCTTCTTTAGAGAGCTTGATTTCCTCTTTGTCAGAAACCTTACTACTCAGAAACTCTGATACAATACACATTGGAAGGGACGACTGAATTCCACTAGAAGCATTAGTGAGTCTCACCTTATAGTTAGCACCATGAATCCAACCTGTATCATTCAAACTGTCATATTCAAAGCGTAATCCCTCAAACGGAAGATTATAACCGCTCTGAAAGAATTTCTTTGCATTTACAAACTCGTCAGAGAAAGTCTCACTGGAGTCTGGCAGCTCTTTCAAAAGCTTTGACTTATTCTCGGCTACGCTTACAATTGAACGTTCTGCTGGAACATACATTACCTTTGAGATGCCTTTTATGTCCTGACCTTTGTCTGTTACATAGAAATTCCCGTTCTCATACAAAAAATCGTATAGTTCTCCTTCAAATTTGATATATGGGTTCCCATTAACAATGAAGGAATCTATTCTATGATATGCACACAACTTTGTCTTGAACCTGTTATATTGCTCAAAGTATGAGAGTTTGTATTTCTTTTGGCTTAACACCTTCTCTAACCATTTAAACGTGGAGAAAAGTTTTGCGACACAACTTTTGCCTGTGCCTTGGTCTCCTATGAACAAGGTAACTTTCTTAAATATAATATCAAGGTCTTTGACGGGACCAAATGATTTTACTATTAAACGTTCGTTCATATGATTTTCTTTTTTGTATTCTTGCTTATAACGCTTTTGTCTTTTGCAATGACATGCAATGTCTTTTCGCCTTAGAGTTCTGAGACGATCATTTAATGCCTGCCAGGATATTCACATCGTTATTGGCAACGAAGTGAACATCATATTTGCTCCAAAGACGGACTTTGACTTCTTTTATTATGGAGTACGGCATAATGTGTAGTCCTAAATATACTTTTGTATTTACCTGTATTGCATTTAGCAACATTAATACATACGCGTACAAAATTAATTGTTTTTCCACAGAATAACGAAGGATAATCATTTTTTCTATCCAGTACAGGTGTTTTTATATCGTTTTCTTCACTTTTATTCTCCGCAATAGACATTTTAACCCAAGTTTGACCCTTTATCAAATCGTGAATTTCTTGCTGTCCAATGTCATATCTCAAGTTTTTATCGTTATTTGCCGGCAAAGATATTGACGTGCTGACTCAATTATCAATACAGGTTAATTGTTTCTTATAAAAAACTCACAAAAACAGAAGTTTTTTCCACCTGTGATAATAATTGGCACACCTTCATAATACTTTTGCCGCAACATTAAAGATACAGTTATGAAAAAGTCTTCAAAATATGAAAGCGCTGTAAAGGATGCGAAGACATTGGAATCCGTCATTCCGAAACAGCTTGCAGAATACACGACAAGGGCATTAAGTAAACTAAACGAAGCGCTTGGGGGCGATGTCGGCGGATATGTAGCAAACAGACTGCACATGAGCCATGAGGAACTGAGGGAGGCATTGGCCGCCGAGCAAATCGATGGTGTTGCATTGGCCATTTACAATATAGAGAAACGTGGACAGTCGGTAGTCATAGGCGACCAAACGGGTATAGGCAAAGGCCGACAAGCTGCTGCCATGATACGCTATGGACTGTTGTCTGGCTATCTGCCAATATTCTTCACCGACAGATATACCCTGTTCAGCGATATGTACCGCGACTGTAAAGCGCTTGGCATTAAGGAGGCACGGCCATTGGTGGTGAATGCAGGTGTGTCGGTTGTCGATTTTGACCATGTAGTTGAGCAGAAAGCGACATGTACGTCCGACGAGATATGGTCTCCCGCAGACGAAGAAGATAACGAAAAGTATGAGGCAGAGCGCATGGCGCTCTACCTGAAACAGTATGAGGTGGTCTACAAAGCTCCCAAGAAATCTGTCCTTCAAGAAATATTCATAAAAGGTGAACTGCCACAGGATGCCTTCGACTATCTCATGATTACCTACTCTCAACTGAAAGATGCCAAACGAGACATGACACGTCTCAACTTCCTCATGGCGTTGTGCGAGCAACATCGTGTGCTGTTCATCTTCGACGAAGCCCACAAAAGCAGCGGAGTGAACGCTGGCAAAGCATCGGTTATCACGCAAGGCATAAACATGATTCTTGAAGAAACGCCACAGACGCAATGTGTATTCCTTTCTGCCACTTTTGCCAAGCGCCCGGAATGTTTGCTCACCTTCATGAGACGCACGACCCTGAGTGCCTTGGCTACAGAAAACACGCTCAAGGATGCCTTGCACTGTGGTGGAGTGCCCATGCAAGAATATGTTTCGTCTTGTTTGGCTGCCGAAGGACAAATGATCAGACGCGAGCACTCTGGCGAGGGTTTGCCAACTCCAGTCTATACATATCTTGATGAAGACCTCGACGTACATGGTGAGCAGTTTGATAAGGTAATGTTCTTCTTCCGTGAAATAGTAAAACTCTCTGCAATGGTTCGCACAATGGTTAATCATGCCCTTATGTACAACGTGCTTCTACCCTTCAACTGCTATCCCACAAGAGCACAACTTTTCTATATCAACAAAGTGTTGTTGCTTTCCTTGAAAGCGAAAAAGGTGGCGCAAGCCGCCATTGAGAATGTAAGGCAAGGAAGAAGTGTGGTGATTGGCATGAGCGACACGCTTGAGTGTATCGTACAGGACGTGACAGCGAACGAAGACGGATCCGTTCGTGGCGACATATCTGCGTTGTTGTTGCGCTTGTTGGAAAAGACGGTTTGTGGAAGCGGCTCTACCAACAGTGCCAATCGACCTGTTTTTGAAATGGTAGAAGAATTGGAAGAAATGTCATTGAAGGCAGAAGCCAAAGAGATAAGCGACTACTACACAAGTATCAAGCAAGATATAACCGAAGAGGTGTTTCATCTCCCCGTGTCGCCTATCGACGTAATACGGCAGCTGATAACTGCCGAGAAGTTTGTTGCGCCCAATGGTGAATACCTAAACATCCGTTTTGAGGAATGTACGGGGCGAGCACACCAACTGGATTATCTCTCACCTGAGGGCGATGACGACTTCATCAACGCTGTCATCGGGTCAAGAAAGAAGCGTCACTCTAACCTCATATTCAATGATTTCCAAAACAACAAGTTAGACGTTATTCTTATCAATGCCTGTGGAGCTATAGGTGCAAGTGCGCACGCCATTTCCACCGCTGAGGTGCCAGAGGACCAAGTGCGCCAACGCAAAATGCTCATCGTGCAAAACGACCTTGACGTGAATATCGACTTGCAGAAGCGTGGCCGCATCAACCGAACTGGTCAACGTGTCGACTTGCCTCCATTGTATGAGTACATCATTACGGCCATTCCTTCGGAGAAGCGCCTCAATATGATGCTCCGGGCAAAGTTGCGGTCGCTGAGTGCCAACACTGCCGCATGGCAAGACCAAGACCGTGAACAAGCCGACTTTGTGGACATTGATAACAAGTATGGCAATGAGGTGGCAAAAGAGTATTTGTCTGAACACACAGAACAAGCTGTGGTCCTCGACCTTACACGCAATGTGACAGCAAGCCGACTGCTCGCACGGAGTGCCATGCTAAGTGTGGCGGCACAACAGAGCATCGTAGACGACCTGATATCGGGTTATACGACGCTTGAGGCTGAACTTCGCCGAATAAACCAGTGGGACCTGGAACGTGAATTCCGTGATTTCGAGGCCGACTTTGTCAGGGAAGAACTTTTCACTACTGCCAAGACGAAGACAAGGCTTGGTGGGTGCTCCTATCTTACAACCTATAAATGCAAGCAAAAGACGTTTCCGTATAGCTATGAGACAGTGACTGAACTTTGCCAGAAAGCTAAGGCGGTTTACGGAAATCCATATAAGGAGAACCCTGCCTTACAGAAACAGGTAAAAAAATATTATGCCCACCGAGACAAAAATGCCCACCGCCGCTTCAAAGCACGCTGCAAACTGCTGCATGACGGTGCAAAACGCATATTGATAACATATTGTGGTGATGAGGAGTTGGCAGACACATGGTTGCAAAAAGCATGCACGCCTGTAGACAAATGGAGCTCAACAGAATTTGAAGATGTGAACGAGCAGAAGCGTGCCAAGCGAATCATGCAAAAACTGATTTCGTACTCTAACGAGTACAACCATCTGCTTGACGCAAAAAAGCAAGAGATGAAAAAATACGCAGAAGAAAGGAAAAGACTTGTCAAGGTATTGTCAAAAGCGGAAATAGGAAACGGATACGTCATCACTGAGAATGTGGAGGGCGAGGTAATGCCACAAGATAAAATTAAAAGTGTATTGACAGACATACGATTTGGTAAAGATGAGCAATCCAGATTCCTTCCCAGTAAAGTGGAGTTTGTATTTGCATTGACAGCTGTACACACGGAAATTCGCATCAATTTGGTTCATAATAACAGTTGGAGTAATTACGATCGTCTTTGTGATATTTTTTCTTCAAGAGCTTGGCAGCCGAGCGCAAGCGTTTGGAACAAGGACATTGCGCTCTACAACAACAAGATTGTGGAGCGCAAGATTATCACCGGCAACATTCTTGGAGCATACGTCCATCCTGCCATCGCCGAACTGAAGCCTCGCTTCATATCCTTCTCGCTGAAGAAAAAGAAAGGTGGCAAGGCTCAAACGCAGATCGGATTACTCTTGCCTATGGACGAGTCGAAGGTAAGAAAAGCGTTAGACACGGTTTCTATTCCTCTACACGAAGGTTTCAAATATGCCACCAATACCAACACAAGTTATACGATAGCTGGCTTGGGGGTGAACTTCTCGTTAATGCCTTACAATGGTCCGATGTATGTGGTAAGCGTGAACGACAAACACTCTAAGGAGTTTGAAAAGGACAAGCGTTTTGACGGCATACGTACTCTGTTCTTTGGCACTCCTATAAGTTCGATATACGACAAGGCAAAGGAAGACCAAGAACAGCCAGGCAAGAAAAAACGCAAGACGCTTATGCACTATCAGACTGGACAGTTGCCTTTTGAGTCGGAACCATTGCAGACCATCATACAAACGCTTGCCCAGATGGATGCTGTGATTGTCGTGCCTCGCGAGCAGATAACTTACGGCGATGTGAAGGAACTCGAGTCGCGCTCCGAACGCGACGACAACGAGCCTTGGGATGTTCTTGACTGGAAAAATGCGGACGAAGTACCCATGCCTCCAATAAGGCAGAGCCTCATGTTGCGTATATCTGCCCCTGTAGCCATGGGAGAACAGAAGGGCAAACCTGTGTTCAGACATTCCGAGCGCTATTGTCTTGCGCAAGAAACAATGGCCCTCGAAGGGTTGCCCATGCCTCATACACAGCGCAGCACAATAGATGCCCTGCGACGATGCTACATGAAATGGAAAGAATACTTCCGCCTTTCTGCATCAAGGGTTAGTCAACAGCAAGAGGTGCAACCCTCGCTCGTAGAACAGCGTAAGGTGTGCCGTGATTTGCAGCGTGTGATAGGGAACAAGGCATCTTCCGTAGAACTTGCCCCAAATGTCAAGGCTCTGCTACAAGACATTCTCGACAGCGAGTATCTGGACACCAACGGACTCTATTATGCAAAGTTCGAAGACGAGATGATGTTCATGTCGCCCGAAAAGTCTGTGGCCCAAGCATTTCTTGATGCCTTGCCTTGCTCGGCTACACTGGATGGCATAAGGAAATGCATAGAAGACTATCTTGAAGACAAAACCGACATTATTAATTCACCCGACAAGTGGTAATATGAGCTATATAGGTATTATAGGTGCAAAAAGACTTGACGATAGCAATGCTTCGTTAGGTCTTATCGAAGCTCAAAAGAAGGCAGTCCAACTGCTTCGCTGCAGCACGGATATGCACATGATAAAACAGCAGACGGGTTGGGAAATGGGTGTAGACGGCAAATGGCGCTATGAAGTGGCAGACCCTTTCCACAATACTGTCGAAATAGAGGACCATCTGAAACGCCATTTTGGCGAGTCCATAAACATCAGCCTATGTATGCACGACATCAGCCTGCTCATAGCATACCCAGCTTTCGAACGGCTCAGTTTATACGCCAGATACACACCGACCAACAAGTTTTCAGGGTATTTCAATCCTTTGAGCTACGGCATGATGATTTGTATGGGAACGCTAAATTCTCCGTTCCAATACCAGACCGAAGGTGTGTTGCTGCATGAGGTGCAGCATCTTATACAGGAGGAAGAGGACTTTGCCCGTGGTGGAAACCTGTCACAAGGCAGAAGATGGTATTTGAGAATGGCTGGCGAGGTGGAAGCGCGAAACGTGTGCATCAGGCACTCGATGAGTTCTGAACAACGCCGCTCGTCGTTGCGGACAGACACGCAGGATGTGCCAGACGCAGAACAAATAATAAAGCTTTTATAAAATTTTCTGATCGTGGATTTTTCAGTACCTTTATAGTTGATTCCTTGCTGAAAAGTTTATATTATCAATGATTATTCGTATCTTTGCAGCAACAGAATCCGCCACGCTTCCCATTTGAACAGCGAACCAGGGCGGGTCTTTTGCTTTTATGGGAACATTAAGATTATACACTAAACAGGCTCTTCCTATTTCCGAACAAATAGAACTACTAAAAAGTAGAGGCTTATATTTTGCAGATTCATCCAAGGCTGCAAAATTTCTTGGAGAGGTCAGCTATTTTCGTTTTGTCCAATACCTTCGTCCTATGGAGGCAGACAAGACTACTCTTTGGCTCATGGACCGTTTTGGTTCTTTGATACAAGTCTTGCTGACGATGAACACAAGTTTATTGAGAATATGAACTCCGTCGATAGAGAACTTCAACGTAGCAAGGAGGACTTTATCAAAGAGCATAGGCGCAACTATGACAAGCCGGTATTCCCTCCAGCATGGAAAACGCTTGAACTTGCATCTTTCGGCACACTTTCAAAACTCTATTACAATTTCAGCGACAAGAAGTTGAAGGAGCGTTCCACTCCCTATCAACCGTTTTGGGTTAAGGAAATGGAACGCTCTTGGTCGATATAGCATGAGCTTCTGCAGAAAGCAAATCGGCGAGATGTGCTTGCCCTACTTGTATTTATAGACAGTAGTGTCTGCCAATTTCCACACATGGGTGGCATCTAATTCGTAGATGCTCTCGTTGTGTGAGAAGACGGGTAGGTATATTCCTCGCTGATATTCGTGACATTCGATGATGCTTCTTGTGGCTTTGTCTTGGAATGACATTCTATATACCTGCCAGGAGTCAGCTACGATGTGATATTCCATGTTGGGAGATTTCAGAATGTGAATGGTTTTGTCATTTTCCTTGTATGTTCCTGAATAGCTCAGGATATCCGTGGTCGTCTCATTTTTATTCTGCTTGGCCTTTCTTTTGGCCTGATGGCGCAGCGTGTTGTAAATGAAATCGTATAGGTTTTCTTTAAACCCCCACTTTTTCTTAAGGAATGAGTTTTTTTCTTCCTCGCTGATATTGCCAGAGCATGAGACCAATTCTCCTTTCCCCATCGTATAATTGCCTTTGTTAAATCTGATGTCTTTTCTGATAGTCAGGGTCAGATCTGGATTCCGCTCCATGGACTGAAAGATTTTTTTATAGCCCGCAAGTGCCAGGAAGCTTCTTAGTAGGCTGCGGAAATCAGAAGGGAACTCTTTGAGGTTTCCTATAGAGGTGATCTGACATTCGGCCACGGCTTCAAATGTTGGTAGTTGCTCTCTGAGCATTTTGACGTTTTCCATCTTTTTTAGGATCAATGATGTGATGTCTCCATACACCACGTCCACATCTGCCAGTTGGACGACTTGTTCCTTCAAGGATATTTGTAGGAAGAGGTCATCGTCTCCTTGGGGTACAATTATATGCTTTGTTTCGTACCCGATGTTTGACACTGTCAGCCGGCATTTGTCCGAAGAAACATCCTCCAAAACGAACCTTCCGTACTTGTTCGTTGTGCCTATCTTTTGAGAATGGTCCACGACAATAGTGGAGAAGGGAACAGGAAGGCCTAAGCTGTCCACCACCTCTCCCCTAATGGTCTTGCAGTATACTTGTAGTGATACGGTGAGCAAAATGAGAAGTAAATAGTATTTTTTCATATAGCTTTATGGTGTCCTTGTTCAATCAGAAGGTGACATAGTGACGCAACCGATCGATGGCCTCTGGCGGAAAGTCCTTTTGTAGGAGGCGGAGCTGGTCAAGGCTATGCAATGGACCTTTGAGCCTCCGATAGTCGCAGATAGCTTTGGCTTGGAAGTAGTTGATGTACGGGTGCTTGCGGAGTTGGCTCAGTGAGAGTTGGTTGATGTTGAGTTTTGTGATTTTCTCGCCCCGGAGGGTGAGGAAGGGGAGCGCTTCGGCGGGGAAGCCGTCAAGGTCTCGTAGCTGGCTGACGTTGTAGAAGCCACCCAGGCGGTTGCGGTAGTTGACGATGCGTCGTGCCCAGCCCGCCCCGATGCCTGGAATCTTCTTTAGGAGCGAGGTGTCGGCGAGGGCCAAATCGACCTGTTCGCCAGGTCGCAGCTTCACAGGATAGCGCACGGTGTCGCGGTCATACTTTTGGTAGGGCACATATTGGTCGGAGGCTTTGTACGCCTCGTAGCGTTCGCGCGCTTCCTCCTCCCGCGATGCAAACTGTGTGTAGGCAGGCTGGTAGTCGTCGCCGATGCAGATGTAGGGCTCCAGTTCCTCATATTGCTTACGCGTCATGCCATAGAGACGTCCGAAGTCGTGAGGGGTACGGAAGACGCCGCCTTTTGCACGATACTTATAGACGGCACGGACCTGCCACGGCTGGAGACCGATGCGCAGTAGTTGGGTGCTGTCTGCCGTGTTGGGATCAAACGGCGACAGTTCTATCTGCCGTCCATCCTGCGTCTGATAGGCACGATAGGGAGGAGCCTGCCGTCCCTTTCCATATCCAGGTTGCTCTTCGGCGGCCAGGCTGTCGGCTGCGGTGAGCACGGTCTCCCCGCCATCGTTGCCCGTCAGATAGATCAGGACGACAAGGATGGTAGCCAGCGCAAGGAGAAAAGTCAGCACCTTGCGGTCGGAATGATGGATGACGAAAAACTCAGAAAAGCGCATGGATGTGGTTGGTGTAGTCTATGAAAAATCCCATTCCCAGCCCCCGCATGAGTGGGGTAGGGAATGGGAAAGCAGGCCTTATCCTCTGGCTGCCTCGATGTAGTTGCGTGCCGGGTTGGCATACATGGTGAGCAGTCGCTCGCGCAAGAACTCCTCGTCTTTGTTGGGAATCTTGATCTTGGCCAATTGGCTTTGGATATAGAGTTTGAACTTCCGCACATCGTCCTCCGTGTAGTGGTCGGTATGGTCTGTGCCGTCCAGCTCGTCCATAGCGATGTAGTTGTTGGGATAGAGGCGGTAGTTGCGGTGGATCTCGTGGTCGATGTGGGTGCAGATGGTGTCCAGCAAGTCCGACTTGCTGAGTTTCTGCTCACGGAGACCGTTGAGGTAGTCGTCGATGCAGGCTGCCACATGATAGTGGATTTTCCCCTTCAGTCCGAGGATGCCCGTCCGCATGCTGATGATGTCGTCGTACGGCCCCTTCTTCCAGTTGGGGTCGTCGCGCTTCAGTTGATACTCCTGTGCCTTGAGGAAGTCGCAGGGGTCGTATTCATAGCTGATGGCGAGTGGCACGATGTGGAGGTTGACGAGGCGGTCGAGCACGTCGCCCTCCCCGCCGAGGACCAGCATCTTCAGGATGCCCTTCTGCGTGCGATCGTCGGAGTCCTTGGCGCGTCCCTCCCTCTGTGCGATCCAGAGGTTCTGATGCTTTTCGGAGATGGCGAAGTGCATGTAACGGGCGAGTTTCTGACTTGCCTGGAGGCGCTCGCGGGCCATCAGGCCGCGCTTGACGATGAACGACTTGTTGAGGCGCACCACGTCGAGCACCCAGGGGATGGACAGCAGGTTGTCGCCGATGGCGATCTCGCAGGTGGTCTCGAAGCCGTGGTCGATGAGCAGCACGTCGAGCAAGGCCGAGTCGAGCACGATGTCTCGGTGGTTGCTCATGAACGTATAGTTGTGCTTGTTGTCTATCGCCGTCACGTCCATGTCAAGACCTGTGCTTGCCTTGGAGATGAGCTTCTTCAGAAAGCGGTAGGCGAAGACGAGCTGGAAGTCCATGTTCGTCTTGCACTCGTGCATCTTCTGTGAGATGATCTCGGGCGTAGCCTCTGGGAAGAGGAATGATACCATCTGCAGAAACTGCGGGTTCTGCACCAGACGGTCGTACACTGCGGGCAGCTCTTCCGGCTCGTATGGGCGGATGTCGTTGAATTCTTCTGGGATAATCATAATCGAGATGTAGTTGAAAGGTTTTTGAATAGATGATATGGCTTGTGCCGCCTTCTCCCCGTCCGCTTTGAAGCAGGCGGGGAGCGGAATGGTTTTTAGCCTGGACTGTTCATGAAAACTCCGTTGCGGGAGCAGCCGGAAGATTCATGAGCATGCAGTTCAGAACTGATTCTCTATGATTTCAGTCAGCACATCCTTGATGTCGAGTCCTGCCGCACGCACTTGCTGCGGTATGAAGCTCGTCGTCGTCATGCCCGGGGTGGTGTTCACCTCCAGCATGTTGATGACCTCGTTGCCCTCCGCGTCGTGGGTGATAATGTAGTCGATGCGGATGATGCCGTTGGCATGGAGGATATCATAAATGCGACTGGTGATTTCGGTGACGCGCTCTGCCGTCTCGGGACTGATTCTCGCTGGCGTGATCTCGTCCACCTGTCCGTTGTACTTGGCGTCATAGTCGAAGAACTCGTTGGTGGTGACGACCTCGGTGATGGGGAAGGGAACACTGCGCTCGCGCGTCTTGTAGATGCCCTGTGTGATCTCTGTGCCATCGAGGTAAGCCTCTACCATCACGTCGCTACTCTCCATGAAGGCTAAGCGCAAGGCTGGTTCCAGCTGGTCGGCGTTTTTCACCTTGGACACGCCGAAGCTGCTGCCGTCGTTGGCTGGCTTCACGAAGCAAGGCATGCCGATGCGCTTGGCGATCTCCTCCTCGTTGTATGTCTCGCCGCGGCGGAGCAGCACACTATCAGCCACATGGATACCGAAGCTGCCCAAGTAGCGGTTGAGCACAAACTTGTCAAAGGTCATGGCCTCGACCAGCACGCCGCTCGTGGAGTAGGGGACGTGTATCAAGTCGAAGTAGCCCTGCATGGGGCCGTTCTCGCCAGGTTGTCCGTGGATGGTGATATAGGCATAGTCGAAGACGACGGCGGTGCCGTCAGTCTTGACGAATGAAAAGTCGTTACGGTCGATTTTTGCCTCCTCGCCGCCAGGAAGCTGTACGCGCCAATCGGTGCCGCGCACATCTACGATATAGACATCATAGCGCTCCTTGTCGAAAAAGGAATAGAGTCCCTGCGCAGAGCGGAGGGAAACGTCGTGTTCGGAGGAGTCTCCGCCGCACACAATCGCGATAGTTCTCTTTAAATTCTTCATCTATCTATACTTTGTCTTGAAGTTCATATTTATTGCTCGACGAAGGTGTCCTGCGTCGTGCCATTGATGTAGCCCCGCCATTTTGCGAGCAGTTGCTCCAAGTCGGCTGGCAAGGGCGACGTGAAATCCATCTGCTGCCCCGTCGTGGGGTGGACGAAGCCCAGTGTGCGTGCGTGGAGGGCTTGTCTCGGGCAGATGCGAAGGCAGTTCTGTATGAACGCCTTGTAGGTGCTGCTACGCTGTCCGCGCAGGATCTCCGTGCCGCCATAGCGTGCGTCGCCGAAGAGCGGATGGCCGATGTGGCGCATGTGTGCGCGGATCTGGTGTGTGCGTCCTGTCTCGAGGATACACTCCACGAGCGTCGTGTAGCCGAAGCGTTCGAGTACGCGCCAATGGGTCACGGCTGGCTTGCCCGTCTCCGAGTCGGGAGGGAAGACGGCCATGCGCAGACGGTCGCGCACGTCGCGGGCGATATTTCCCTCTATGCGCCCTTCTTCCTCCACAAAGTTGGCCCAGACGAGCGCGATGTAGCTACGGTGGGTTGTCTTGTGGAAGAACTGCTTGCCGAGCAGTGTCTTGGCTTCAGGCGTCTTGGCCACCACCAGCAGACCGCTGGTGTCCTTGTCAATACGATGAACCAGTCCCACCTCAGGGTTGTTCGCGTCAAAGGACGGCACGTTGCGCATGTGCCATGCCACGGCATTGATGAGCGTGCCGTGGAAGTTGCCAGCTCCAGGATGCACCACCATGCCCGCAGGCTTGTTGATGACCATCAGCTGGTCGTCCTCATACACGATGTCAAGCGGAATGTCCTCCGCCACGATGCTCGTGTCGTGCTTCGGCTGGTGGAGCATCAAGGTGATCACGTCCTCTGGACGTACCTTGTAGTTGCTCTTTACCGGCGTGCCATTGACGTGGATGGAGCCAGCGTCGGCGGCCTTCTGTATGCGGTTGCGGCTTGAGTGCTGCATCCTCACGGAGAGATACTTGTCGATGCGCTCCGGCTCCTGCCCTTTGTCGACCTCCACGCGGAAGTGCTCGTAGAGCTGTCCGGTATCGCTGGAGGCCTCCTCTGGCGCCAGTACGTCGTCAAGGTCCAGCAGTTCGTCGTCGATTCGTTCTTCTTCCATTTCCTTTATACCTTATTATATATACTGTAGGGAAAACTACTCCCTGAGGTCATTTCCCGTGGCTACTCCCCCGAATGTTGTGAGGGGCGTGACGGTGCCACGTCGCCTGAGAGGATTTCGTCCTCAGGCTGCACCTCGTCGATGGGCACTTCTATGATCTCGTAGTCCTCCTCGTAGGTAGGCACTTCTTCTTCCACCTCCTCATACTCGTTCTCCGATGCCGCATTGTTGAGCGTGTCGGAGGGTAGTCGGGTGCCGTCGCCTACCTGTATGACAATTGTAGCGTCGGCAGGGATTCGTTCTCCCGCCTCCACGCGTCTGCCATTGACAAGGATGGCATAGACCCAGTCCTTCTCCCCCGGTGTGTATTTGGGCTCGACGGTCTTGAATCCCATGGCGAGCAGCGTGGCGCGTGCCTCACGGTAGGAACTGTTGTCGGCCAGGTCGGGCATGACGAGTGCGGGAGGATTGGCCGCATTGATGGTCACATAGACGATATGGGTCGATTTGATGCGCTTGCCCTGTCCCGGACTCTGCTCCAGTACGCAGTCGGGAGGCATTGTCCTGACGTAGTTGGTGTCCTGCACGACGAGCTGGAGCCCGGCTTCCGACATCTTTTTCTCCGCCTCTTCGAGCTGCATGCCCACGACGTTGGGCACGACGAACGATTCGCCGTGGTGGGTATAGTAGGCCACGCCGTACTTCACGCCGATGCAAAGCAAGGCAACGACGATGGCGATGGCGGTGACATGGCCTGCGACATAGGTGCTGAAAAGCTTTTCAAAAAAGTTCTTACCCGTCATTCTTGTCCTCTGTATAAAATGCGCTACAAAGTTAGCAATAAGTTTAGAAACCGAAAAACAAAATGCTTTAAAAATCCTTTACTATTATGGAATGAAACCTTTCTTTCTGCTTTGTAAAGATGTTGCGGGGCCTTCCCGGCTTCTCGCGGGTCTTCAGTGGTGGCTGGTGGAATACTTTATAGATGTTGATTTAGGTCAAAATTTGAGCGAATCATGCACTTTTTATGAGGAAATAGTCTCTTGCCAACGGAATAATGCCTACCTTTGCACCGTCAATAAAGCATAGAGTTTAGTTTAATAGTAACTGATTTTTATAGGTTTTTAGTTGTTAATCATTTAAGGTAAGATAGACGGCAAGCGTGCCCGTTTTCGCTTATAATAGGTGAAATTAGTTTGAGAGGTGAATTTGATTGTTTGAAAACTGGATAACACCGCCGCTTGTATGTGGGAACAACGTCGCGAGACGCATCCCTCCAAGCAGTGGCGGAGTCGAAAGACCGGATTCTCGAAATCCGAAACGGGCAGTGCGCATTAGCGTTCTGCCCGTTTTCGATATGAATATTTGGCAGGCCAAACTGTCTGCTTTGTCGTCTTGGAAGGTGGTCTGTGACGCAGTGGCACGTTTTTTGTATTTTTCATTCTGTCAATAACCAAATTAAATGAGCTTATGGTCACAGTAAAGAATGCGGGCCAGTTCCGCATGGAGATTCAGAACGAGAGAGAATTGACCCACACCGACGTCCCTGCAGAGCAGGGAGGTGTAGGCGAGTATCCCACCCCCGTAGTGCTGTTTGCCCAGTCGCTGATGGCATGTGCGTTGACCACGGCTTCGATGGGAGCTGCCAAGGAAGATGTGGACACCACGGGATGGTATGCCGAGCTGAAGGAGATCGGCTTCGACGCTGCCCATAGTGTGGTAGAGCGCATTGCCATCCACTTCCATTTTGGCCAGGACGTGCCCGAGAAGAAGCGCAAACGCCTTGAGGCTTTCACCCATCGCGGTTGTACGGTGGGCAACTCGATCAACACGGAGAAGATCTTCACCTTCGAATACGACGTGTAGTCTGTAGGGACTTTCCATGATTGCGACCGCCCCGCTCCAAGCCGTCAGGCTCGGGGCGGGGCGGTCTGCGTGTTGTGAAAGGTAGGAAAAGCCTTTGCTTTCTGGCCTTATTTTCTGTCTCCCACCTGCATCGTCAGATGGCGCCCTCCGATGAGTTGTGCATGGGAGATGCGGTAGCTATGAAGCGGTTTTCCACCCAGCGACATAGACTGGATGTAGCGGCCCGTCCCCTTGCCGTGTGTGGTCGTGATGGTGATGTCGCCCTGCGGGTAATACTTCGGGTCGAGGTGGATCGTCACTTCATCGAAGACAGGCGTGGTGATCGTGTAGTAGGGTGATCCTGGGCAATCAGGGTAGAAGCCCATCATCGAGAAGATCGCCCATGCCGACATCGTTCCCGTGTCGTCATTGCCCGGGATGCCATCGGGTTGGTCCTTGTAATAGCGCTCCAACAGGCGCAAGACCTCTCGCTGTGTGCGCCACGCCTCACCCTTGAAGTAGGAGAAGAGGTACGGATAGGCGATGTCTGGTTCGTTGGCTGGATCGTAGAGATCGTTGTCGAAGACCGACTGGAGTTTGTCGATAAACTTCCGTTGTCCGCCCATCAGTTTGGCCAGTCCGCCAACGTCGTGGGGTATGTAGAAAGTGTAGTTCCACGACGATCCCTCATGGAAGCCCGGAGCGTTGGAGAAGTTGGCACCATCCTTGGGGTCGAAGGGCGTGAGGAAGGATCCGTCGCTATTGATGGGGCGCAAGACACCCGTTGCCGGGTCGTAGTAGTGCTTATAGCCGAGGCTTCGCTGGCGGAAGATCTGTGCGTCCTGCTTGTGTCCGAGGTCTGCGGCTAGAAGCGAGAGGGCATTGTCGGCAACATAATATTCCAATGCGTGCGATACCGAGTTGTCTCCCGAGTTGTCCTGGGCGAACACACCGAGCGGGATGTAGCCTTTGCTGATGTATGGATCGATGTCGCGTCTCATCTTGTTTTCAGCCCCAGGGAGTGTCGCACTCTTGCGGAAAGCCTCATACGCCTTGTCGATATCGAAGTCGCGGAGTCCCTTCAGCCAGGTGTCCGTGATGACAGGGATGGCGGGGTCGCCCTCCATGGTCCAGGTCTCGCGTCCGAACAGTTCCCAGCGCGGCATCCATCCCCATTCGTCATACATGGCGATCATTGACCGTACCATGTCCGTCTGCTTGTCGGGGAAAATCAAGGTCTGGAGCTGATGCACGTTGCGGTAGGTGTCCCAGAGTGAGAACACCGTGTAGCGGTTGTCCTTGGTGTTGCGCGTCTCGCCTTGCTCCATGGCAGGGTAGTCGCCGTTGCAGTCCTGCAGGATATTCGGGTGGAGCTGTGTATGGTAGAGAGCCGTGTAGAATATGCGGCGTTGTGCTTCCGTGCCGCCCTTGACGGAGATGCGCCCAAGCGTCTGCTCCCATTCCTTGTCGGCCTGCTGAGCGATGCGCTCGAAAGTCGTGCCCTGCGGCTGCTCCCGGTCGAGGTTCTCGCGGGCGTTTTCTATGCTGACGAAGGATACGCCCATGCTGACCTCCACCTGCTCCCCCTCCTCGCAGTCGAAGGAGTAGTAGTAGCCGATACCGTCTCCAGCCAGTTCGCGGGTGTAGTTCTTGTATAGTTTCAGTCGTCCGTTGTCAGGATCCCATTCACCTTTTACGCCCTGGCGCGTGGGTTGCTGTTTCCATGCCCCCTGCTCCTTGGGCAGTTTGTTGACGCGCATGACGAAGTAGATGGGGAAGACAGCCTGCGGATTGTAGCAAAAAGTGCCGAGCAGGCGCATGCCCTCTATCTCCTGGTTGTTGACGCGCCGCACCATGCCACCCGTTTCGTTGGTCAGTCCGTCTCCGATGTTGAGCAGCAGGTGTCCTTCGCCCTTCGGCATGGTGAAGCGTTCGCGTGAGGAACGGAGTGTGGAGGTGACTTCGGCACGGATGCCATACTTCTTCAGATTGACACCGTAGTAGCCCGGCCTTGCTTGTTCGCCGTCGTATTCGGATCCGTAGTCGTGATAATCGACAGAGAGCTTTCCGCTCGTCGGCATTGTCAATAGTGTGCCCAGTTCGGGACATCCCACACCGCTGAGGGTGACATGGGCGAAGCCCGTCAAGTACTTGTTGTGGTACTCATAGGGCGCGGACCACCACCTTGCGTCCTTGTCATACGTGTTGAGGTCGCTTCCCATCACGTTGAAGGGAACGACCGACATCAGGCCGTGGGGCAGTACTGCCCCGGGGTTGCATACCGAGAAATTGGTCGTACCGATGAACGGATCGACATATTCCGTCAGCTTTTGCGCCATCGCGTTGAGGCTCAGCAGGCCCATGGCGACTGCTGCCATCCATTTTCTTCCGTATCTCATTCGTTTGTTCTTTTTCTTTTCGAGGCTAAAGGTACATGTTTTTCATGAGACCCGCAAACCTTCGCCTTTCTTTTTGGTGTTTTCCTTGTCATTCTGGTAATTGCATGAGGGTCTTGCCATAAAAAGTCCATTCGTCCAAATCACCATTTTTGGGTATTGTATCGAATGTCCAAAAGCAGTAATTTTGCACCCGCTTTCGAGGAAGAACCATACAAGGGGGAGTGACTGTCTGTCCTTGATATCGCTCGGGAGCTAACAGGATGTATACATTTTAATCAACTTAACCGACAAAGAATGAAAGAGAAAAAATACCCAGGCAAGGCACTGGGTGCTATCCTTATCGTCCTGCTACTCATGCCACTTGGCCATGCGCTGATGATTCTGATGGAGCATTTTCTTACCCCTACCGCGCTCCATTATTCGGCTTTTGCCATGGGTTTCATGGGACTTGTCATTACGATCTGGGGTGTTTTCGTCAAGGGCGACACCCGGCAGACCTGCTTCGGACTTGCGGGGGCATTGCTCTTCTGGACAGGTTGGGTGGAGTTTCTCCTTGCCTATTACGCCCAGCGCTATGGTGTCCACTGCGACTTGGTGGGCAATGGTGTCGTGGAGACGATCAGCCAGTATGTCGATGGTGTGGCGGTCCATCACACCTTCACCATCAACGGCACTCCCCTTGAAGACTTCTCCCGTGCCGAACTGAAGGAGATCCGTGGCTCGCGCCCCGAATACCTCATCATGCCTGCGACGTTTGGCATGTGGATGATGATCGTCCTCCTCTATGTCTTCTGCACCCGTAGCGGCTGCCTCTTCATCCAATGGGTGCAAAACCATTGCGGCCTGAAGAACCGTGTGGAACTGAGGCCGATGGCCCACCATGCGAGTATCGTCATGTTTATGGAATGGAACGTCATGATGTGGGGCCTCTATCTACTGCTGATGTTCTGCTACGACCCCGTGTTTCTGGGCGATCATCACCCTGTGACCTATATAATCGCCGTGGTCTGTCTGATAGGATCGGCCCTGATGTTCAAGCGCCAATTGCGCATCGGCAGCTGGGGCCGAAGTCTGCGTATGGCCTATGCCATCGTCATTGTCTTCTGGTCTTTTGTGGAAATAGCCGGGCGCAATGGATTTTTCAAGGAGATATGGGTCGATCCGCTCCATCATGTCGTGGAGATGGTCGCTATCCTCGTGGTCTTCATCCTGCTGGTAGTGGGCTATTGGCTCTATAATGCAAGGGAAAGTCAACAGTAATAAAATGAAAGAGTAGATTAGTAGAATAGAATAAAATAAAAATCAGCGTAAGACAATGAAAAAGTTTTTTACCCTTCTCGCTGCCCTCTTCATGGCAACGACGATGATGGGACAGATACACGGTCCCATGAAGTTTGTGGGCGCATCCAATATGTCTGTCTCATCGACCAGCAATGACAATCCGAGCGACACCATACTCTTTGAGATGGCTGACATGGCGACAGGGCACATCACCCTGCCTGCCATGAAAGGAATGCAGACCATACCCTCGTTTACCATCCGCGATCTCAAATTCTCGATGGGAGCCGACCACGTCATCACCTTTGCGCAGCAGCCGTTCTCCTCTTCCGTGACAGTTGGAGGAGAGGAGAAGACCATCACGGGCACATCTTTCTCGGGCACTTATAATATGGCCGATCATGCGCTCTCGCTGACTGCAGTCTTCAAGTATGGCAAGATGCCCCTCGAAATGACCTACACCATCAAGTCGTACTATGTCAAGGCGGTGTCGGGTGGCATCAGCGTCTCGGTCGGCGGGGCTTATACCTATGATAATAAGAGCGTCACCTACCAGGTGCGCAAATATATGGATGGGAATGTGGAGAAAGTGGATGTGGAAGTTCCCACCTACGCCCTCGAAGGGACCATCATGGGCGACCTCACCCTCGGCTCATACGTCGTGAAGGGACTGACCTACGACGAGATCCGAGGCGGCTTCTACCGCGACTACAAGGGCGACGGCCTGAGTTTCCATTTCACCGCCATGCAGGGTGGAACGAAGACCATGGACGGCGACTATGCCTTCAATAGCGAGCGCGACAACAACATTCTCGTGAAGTATGATGGCTCCAACGTGGAGTCGATCATCAATACATTCCAGATGGGTGCCATGCCTTTCGGTATCGTTTCCACATTCCAGGTAGAGGCCACTGCCATCGATGGCGTGACCGCCGACGACTCGTTCCGTGCGACGCGTGCCTATGAGGGCAAAGCTTACAATCTCGCAGGACAGCGCGTCAGTGATCACACCAAGGGTGTCGTCATCATCAATGGGAAGAAGTATCTCAGAAGATGATGGCCTTCAGCTTTCTGAAGAAAACAATTTCCATCGCCGCCTCCGGCCTGGTCGTTTTGTCGCTTGCTGCCTGCCATGGCATCCTCGACGATCTTTACGACCAGCCCGAGGCGGAGGTGATTCCCGCCAAGGGTCAGTTGCTTATCGACGCGACGAGTTGGACGGACTGGTATTATGTCGATCTCAAGCAGTTGCAGCAGTTGAGTGCGGAGGGGAAGGAGGACGATTTGCGAAAGGCCCAAACCGAATGGACGCATTACCCTATTCCTATGTCGCTCACAGGTGATGCTGATGGGCGCTCGGGCCAGTACCTCTATTGGTTTGATGTCTTTGGTGCTGGTCTCTCCCGCAATGAGTTTCGCTCGTTTGTGCCCTGCGACCCACAGCCTGAGCCAGACGCATGGTCCTTCGCCGTTCACCGCAACAACGTGCGCACCCATGGCGGAGCGGCCTTGCGTACATCCTACACCTCCATGGATCAGTTGCCGGAGACCAGCGAGCCGTTTCACGATATGGAGTTCACTTCTGACGAATGGACACAAAACGAGGTGTGGGACAGTCAGGAGCAGATGCTTTTGGGATTGGTCCCGTCGCAGGGAATCAGCATCAACCGCACGCTCTCCTCGTGGTTGTCGATACAGGTTCCTCCTATGCCGCCGTCGTTTGTTCACGACAGCCACGTCTTTATCCTGCGTCTTGCCGATGGCACCTATGCGGCTTTGCAACTCGAAAACTACCTTTCGGCCACGGGCACGAAGTGCTGGCTGACCATCAATTATAAATATCCATATTAAGAAAATGGCAAAAAGAAACGTATTGCTTCTGTTACTCTGCTCCGCTCCGTTATTGGCCTCGGCACAGAAGGTGCAAGAGGATGTTGTCGATGAGGCTTTTCTCGACACCATCTTCGCCGAGGACAGTCTCGCCGAGGTGGTTGTAACAGGTACGCGCACACCTAAGTTTCTGAAGGAGACTCCCATCCAGACCCGCGTCATCTCGGCCCGAGACATCGCTCGCCAGGATGCCACCAATGTCCAGGATCTTCTGCAGCAGGAGTTGCCAGGGGTGGAGTTCTCCTACGCCATGAACCAGCAGACGCACCTCAACTTCTCTGGGTTTGGTGGACAGGGGGTGTTGTTCTTGATTGATGGTGAGCGGTTGGCAGGCGAGACAATGGACGATGTCGATTTCTCGCGACTGACTATGGACAACGTGGAGCGGATAGAGATCGTGAAAGGAGCGGCCTCGGCACTCTATGGCAGCAATGCCGTAGGAGGTGTGGTCAATATCATTACGAAAAAGGCGGACCAGCCTTGGACTCTGAATTTGAATGGACGACTCTCGAAACATGGTGGACAGCGCTATGGGGGCACTTTCGGACTAAGGGGAAAGCATTGGAGTAATACGTTGACGGCCCAGTACAATGCTACGGATGATTTTGACGTTCACAGCGCGGACCATCCCGTGACGCGTGTTGTCACCACCATCTATGGCGACAAAAGTGTCAATCTGAGGGAACAGGTCTCTTGGTCGCCTTCGTCGGCATTGAGCCTCACGGGCAGGGCTGGCTATTTCTTTCGTGAGACTTCGCGCACGGCAGGACTCGCGGAGCGCTATCGTGATTTCTCTGGCGGACTGCGTTGTGACTGGCGACTTTCTGACGACGACGTGCTGCAGGTGCATTATGCCTTCGACCAGTATGACAAGTCGGACTATCAGATGCTTCGCCGCCTGGATGTCCGCGACTACAGCAATGTGCAGAATACGTTTCGGGGACTATACAGCCATACGTTCTCAGGGGGTGATGTCTTGACGATGGGTGCGGACTTCATGCACGACTATCTCTTCAACACTTACCTTGTAGGAGACACGCGCCAGCAAGATTGCTTCGATGTCTTTGCCCAATACGACTGGATGGCTACCCGCGAACTGGAGGTGGTTGCTGCCGTGCGCTATGACTATTTTTCTGATGGGGGAAGCTCCCGCCTTACTCCCAAACTCAACTTGCGCTATCGTCTTCTGCCCAACCTCTCGCTGCGTGCGGGATACGGTATGGGCTTTCGGGCACCGACGTTGAAGGAGAAGTACTACAACTTCGACATGTCGGGGATATGGATCGTTGAGGGCAATGACAAGTTGAACCCCGAGGTGAGCCATAACTTCAACCTGTCGGCAGACTATAGCAAGGGACACTACAACCTCACGGCCTCTGCTTACTATAATATCGTCGTCAACAAACTCGCTACGGCAGCCCCTTATTTCAAGTCGGCTACCGACCGCCTGCCTTATCTTCCCTATGCCAACTTGGACAACTATCGCGTTTGGGGTGGCGAAGTAGGGGCCCAGGCTCGTTGGAGCAATGGTGTGTCGGCGCGATTGACTTATGCTTATACCAAAGAGCAGCTTCCCACAGACAAGGAGGGCCACTCCATCAACAACCAGTATATCCCCGCACGTGCTCACGCGGTGAATGTGCGCATCGACTACGACCACGATTTCTCCAAATCGTATGGCCTGAATATCGGGCTCAATGGCCGCATCCTCTCAGGTACGGACAACGTGGAGTATAAGAACTATTATGACGTGAGCGCGGGAATGGTGAATGTCTCATACCCAGCCTACACGATATGGAAGCTATCGCTGGTGCAGCGTTTTGGACCTGCGGTCAAGGTGACGGCGGCTCTCGACAATCTTTTCAATTATCGCCCCCAGTATTACTACCTCAATTGTCCGCTTACTGATGGCATTGCCCTACAGGTGGGGTTGTCGGTGGATGTGGACAAACTGTTTTAGCCTGGTTTGGGTATAAAATAATATCGAAGGATATGAGATGAGGCTGGTCGGTAACTATTGACGTTTAGTGTTGTCAAAGCAAAAAATATCGGTAGGAGGTCGAATGAAATCCGTTTGCTTCCTACCGATAATTGAAAATCCTCACCTTTCCACGATCTGTCTTGAGTGACTCCTCGTCATTTCATTTTTTCAATCGTTTCGATGTCCAATCCTGTGGCCTTGGCAACCTCGTCCAAGGCCATTCCAAGGTTCAATAAGTTTTTGGCCACTTTGGCGCAGCCTTCTATAATTCCCTCGGCCCGTCCTTCTGCCCGTCCTTCTGCTCTTCCTTCCTCCCTGTTGATTCTGTTGGAGTCTACAAACAGCAGGCGTTCTGCTCCGAGTTTGTCCCAGAAGTCCTCATAGGCGAGCAGCTCGTTTTTGGTCATTGCCGATTCCTCCACGGCCTTTAGCGCCTTGCGGGTCTCGGGATTGTCCAGAAGTTCCTGTGGCGCTTGCTTTGTCTGCTCGTCGATCTCCGTAAGGAACCTCAGCCACAGTACGGCCATTTTCTTCTCCTTGAGGGAGTGTGCCTGAAACTTGGGCAGTTCTACGAAGGTGAAGTGGAGACCTTCTATGATCTCGTCGCTGTGGAACTCATGCACCACGCTATAATTGTGGATAAACTCATCGGGATAGTCCTTCATAAACGTCTCGTTGACGAGGTTGAGCGAATAGACGGGTTGCAGCAATTCGTACTTGCGCTTCTTGTCCAGTTGCCGTACGAAGGCTTTGGAGGCATTGAAGAGGACGCACTGCTTGAACGCCTCCGTCCATAGCATCTGCATCTCGACGATAAACTGTCTGCCCTTGACGTCGCGACACCTTACGTCCACAATACTGTTCTTTCCGACGTAAGTATCGGGCACGAGTTCTGGCGACAGATACTCCACGCTCTCTATCTGCTCATCGTCTGCCAGGGGCAACAGGGCATTGAGCAGGCTGATGAGCAGGTCCTTGTGCTCACCGAATATCTTCTTGAATGTGAGGTCGGCTTTTGGATCAAGGTATCTCATGAGTGGAAACGTATTGATGGGTTGGCAACTGTAAAATGCTTATATGTGGCAAATTTACAAATAATAATCAGAGGAAAGCACGCATGTCAAGTTAATCATTGTTAAGCGCCTTTGCTGTTCAGCTCAGGGCCAAACTCTTTTGCCTCCTCAAACTCGATTATCCTTGGGTAAGAACGGTTGCTCGCGTGCTCAGCACGGTAGGTTCCCTCTTCGTGATGCGTGAAGAGCAATTCACGCGAATTGAGTATGCGTGTAGCGAGTTGGTGTGTCAAGATCACCATTTTTGAGTATTGTGCTCCCGTCAACTAACCCATACCTTTGCACCCAAAAAAGAATAAACCACAAATTATGTTTAGAAAAGTAATGTCCATCGTGGTGTGTGCAGCCAGTGCAACCGTATGTATGGCACAGTCTGTGGATGCTGTGACGGGAGCCACAAGGCAGGTGGCCGACACCGTCCGTATGAGCAAAGTAGAGAAAGCCCTCTCCCGTTTGAGCCTTGGAGGTTATGGAGAAGCGGTGATGTCCCGAAATTTCTATAGTCAGAGTTTCAACAGATACAATGCCCCCGCACGCTACAAGGACGACAATAGCCACGGACGCTTTGACCTTCCCCATGTCACGTTCAACTTGGGCTATGACTTTGGCCACGGTTGGACGTTTGGCACCGAGGTGGAGTTTGAGCACGGCGGCAACGAGACGGCCGTGGAAGTAGAAGCGGAAGAGTCGGGCGAGTATGAGGCCGAGACGGAGAAAGGTGGCGAGGTGGCGCTCGAGCAGTTTTGGTTGAACAAGGCTTTCTGGAAGGGAATGTTCAACGTTAAGGCTGGTGAGATCATCGTGCCTGTGGGCTATTCCAATGCCCATCATGAGCCTCTGAACTTCTTCACCTGTTATCGTCCGGAGGGCGAAGCCGCTATCCTGCCCAACACTTGGCATCAGCTGGGCGTCTCGTTCTGGGGACGTGTCAAGGACTGGCGATACGAAATGCAGTTCCTTTCTGGTTTGAACTCCGAGAGCTTCACGGGCGAGAACTTCGTCCACCCAGGTGCTACCAGCCCCTACGAGTTCAAGGTAGCCAACACCTACGCCCTGGCCGCACGCGTCGACAACTACTCCGTCAAGGGCCTTCGTGTGGGCGTAAGTGGCTATTATGGTCATACGTTTCGCAACTCTATCAAGGATCCTGGCGCCACCTATGATGACGTCAAAGGCGCACTCTCGATCATTTCGGGCGATTTCCAACTCAACCGATGGAACTGGATTGTGCGAGGCAGCGTGGTCTATGCCCACCTTTCCGACGCTGATCGCATCTCGACCTACAACAAGGCCAACTCCACACACCATAAGTACCAGGACGGCAACCCCTTCCACAACACCAATATTGGCAGCAACGCATTGGCTTACAGTATCGAGGCGGGCTACAATCTCTTCTCGCAGATCCAAGGACTGAGAGACCGACAGAAACTGTACCTTTTCGGCCGTTTCGACCATTACGACTCGATGGTGGCAGGCACGTACAAGAGCCAGTACCGCCATTGCGCTCCCTATATTACAACCGTGGGCTTCAATTACCACCCCATCAAGCAGATCGTCATCAAGGGTGAGTACGCCTATCGCGCCTTCAAGAAGCCCAACAACAAAGGACTGAGCAGCGACAGCCCCTTGTATGTTCAGCCATTCAACAATGAGCCAAGTATCAGCTTGAGCATTGCCTATCAGGGATGGTTCCTTAAGTAAAAGGAGTGGTTCCTCAAGCAAAGTAATATCCAAACAAAAAAGATAAAAAATGAAGAATCTCAAGAACTATTCTTTTGCCCTCATGCTGGGCATTGGAGCATGTGGCTTCATGGCCTCTTGCTCCTCAGAGGACGACGTGAAGACCGAAGTGGTGACAGGTAGTCAGGAGGCGCTTAATGCGGCTTGCAAGCAATGGCGCGTGGCCCGTGCCCACTGGGAGAAGTCGGAGGCCTTCCTCTTTGGTGCTGCCGACGAATACTCCATCGATCCGCACACCGACACCTGGCCTGTGGACCAAGCGGCCCTCGCCAACGTGCTGCGCGATCAGAGCATCATGTCGGATATCGAGAACAAAGTCCGACTCCTCAACTCGGGCCTGCTGGGCTATCACGGTATTGAGTATGTGCTCTTCCGTCAGGGCAATCCGCGCGACATCAGTCAGCTCACCGACCTGGAGTATCAGTATGTGTGCGCCGTGGCCAAGGACCTCTATCAGGCCACTTGTGTGCTGCAGACCACGTGGGAGGGAGCCAAGAGTGGCACCCGATACAATGAGACTCTCAACTATCTGAAGACCCACAACAAGTTGCAGGACGATGGCAATGTGAGCAGCGAGGGACTCAGTTACAAGGACTTCGGCGGTCTGTTCAAGAACACTCCCTCGACCGATTATTCCAGCAACCTCGACGCCACCATCCAGATTATCGAAGGTGCGCGCGATATCATCGGCGAGGTGGCAGGCTCGAAGATCGGTCTGCCCTGGTCGGGTCAGGACGATTCCTACATCGAGTCGCCATACGCCTACAACAGCATCGTGGATTTCTATGACAACATAGCCGGCTGCAAGAGTGCGCTGTATGGAGCGGTCGATGCCACCACTCCCACCGACAAGTCGCTCATCTACTTCTGCCTCAATGCGGGCAACGCCACCCTCAAGACCCAGGCACAGACCGTACAGAGCAAGATGGACGCGGCCCTCAACGACATCAAGGCCATGAAGAGCCCGTTCGCCCTCTACTATACTGATCCCTCTGCCAAGAAAGCCATCGACGCTCTGGAAGAGTTGGACGGCTCGCTGGAGGCACTGGGCACTACGCTCAAGACCTATGCTGGCAACCAGGCCGTGGAGGCACAGTGCAAGGTGATCAACGCCAACTACGTCGATAACGTCATCGTGAAGACCTATACGGCCCTCTGCGACCAGGCTGAGATCCTCTACAACTACATCAAGAATATCAAAAAATAAGATACATGAAATTAAGATATAACCATTATCTCTGCCTCCTGCTGGGTGCCATGGCTATCGCCTCTTGCTCCGACGATACGTCCGATGCCCTTTCGTGGGAGATAGGGGACGGATCCAAGATAGACTATCCGGAAGATTACTTCACCGGAGGTCAGTTGGGCACTACGACCAACAACTCCTCCACCGCCTACAAGCAGCCTTCCCAGGCTGTGGAGAATGCAGGTATGGTGACGGCCTTCAACGAGGGTGAGTATCTCTTCGAGAAAGACTTCAACACCAACACCACGGGAGCCTTCCGCGGCCTTGGCCCAGTGTATGTGCGCCCTGGATGCAACTACTGCCACCCTGGCTATGGCCATGGTGCGCGCCAGAATGCCTATTCGGCCACCCAGGAGCGCAATGGCTACCTCCTCGTCATCTACGACAAGCAGACCAATGCCTACATCCGCTCGGTGGCTGGTATGCCTCAGACCGCGGCCGTGAAGCCTTTCAAGGCCCCGATCGACGAGTCGCAGATCCAGATCGCCTGGAAGCACTATACGGACGAGTGGGGAAACAAGTTTGACGATGGCGAAAGCTACGACCTCACCTATCCCGAGGTGACGATCCCTGCCTCTGCCTACTATGCCCCCGTCTATGTGCAGCGCAATGGCAAGGATGTGGAGATTCCTGCCTCGGAGTATGACGACAATATCGCCATCCGTCTGGAGTCCACTATCGGCATCTATGGTACGGGCTTGCTCGATGCCATTACCGACGAAGACATCACGGCACAATGGCAGGCTGAGTCGCCTTACGTCACGCTCAACCCCGCCATGTGGGATCAGGCCGCCAATACGTGGAAGAGCTACTACAGCAACAGCTTGCAAGGCGATGGTACGAAGTATGTGCGCCGCTTCACCTATGCCATGAGTCGTGGTCCTGTGCTCGACGGTGCTGGCGCCAATGCCATTTGGAACATCACCAATGTGACGCGTCCTGACCGCCGCTACCACTATCTCGACCTCGCTGGCAAGTACTATGCCGAGAAGTCCTCGCAGGACCCTGAGGTCCAGGCTGGCTTCACGGAGTATATCAACCGCATCGACCCGGAGAAGAAACATCCGGAGTGGCATACGGGCGATTTGGCAAGCGACATCAAGACCTATCTGACCAGCAAGAAGTTGGATGCCGAGATGACGCAGGAGCAGTATAAGAACCTCATGATCTGGCATCGCGGACTGGCTGTGCCTGCGGCCCGCAACACCACTACAGAAGACTTCAAGGCGGGCAAGGCCCTCTTCTCCCAGATCGGCTGTGCCAACTGTCACCGCCCGTCGTGGACCACGGGAAGCGACGAGATTCGCGACCCGAACCGCCTCTTCTCCAATGCCGACATGCCCCGCTATCCCTATCAGAAGATATGGCCCTACACCGACATGGTGCAGCACCGTCTCTTCATGAAGAACGATATACGCACAGGCTGGTGTCGCACCACACCTCTTTGGGGACGTGGACTGGCCAGCAAGTGTGGATCGGGTACGGAGCGCTTGCACGACTGTCGTGCACGCAACGTCATCGAGGCCATCATGTGGCATGGTTGCACCGCAGAGGGCGGCAAGAGCGATGCCTATGAATGTGTCAAAAAGTTCCGCGCACTCTCCAAGACGCAGCGCGACCAGATCGTCTTCTTCATCGAGTCCGTTTGATACAATAGCGTAGTCCAACGTGAATAATAGATTGATCAATTATTTTATGGCTTCCCTGTACACACTTCTCTTGGTGTGTATGGGGATTGCCACTATTGTGGAAAAGCTCCATGGCGTCGGCTTCGCCAAGGAGCAAATCTATGGTACGAGTTGGTTTGTGGCACTATGGGTGCTACTTGCCCTCCTGTCCGTATATTACATCGTCAAAGCCCGGTTGCATAAGCGCATGGCCGTGCTGTTGCTCCACCTCGCCTTGTTGCTCATACTCATGGGAGCCTTCGTCACCCATCTCTTTTCCCATGATGGCACCATCCATCTGCAGCAAGGAGCCAGTGTGGCGAGCTATGTGGACCAGCATGGGGCAGCAACCGACCTTCCGTTCTCCTTGACCCTCTCCGATTTCAAGGTCCACTACTATCCCGGCACCAATGCCGTCATGGATTATCAGTCCGACATCGTGGCTGAGAAAGGCGACAAGACGGAGCATCTGGCGGTCTCCATGAACCATATCGGCCAGGTCTCTGGCTACCGCTTCTATCAGTCGTCCTACGACGCCGACCTCCGTGGCACGACGCTGCTCGTGTCCTATGACCCCTACGGCATTGCCGTGACCTACATGGGCTATCTGCTGTTGCTCGTCGCGCTGCTGTGGACGATGGTCTCGCGCCATACGCGGATCCGCCAGCTCTATCGCGTCGCTACCAAGGGAGCCGTGGTCCTGTTTTTCTTCCTTCTCTCCACCTCCTCCGTAGTAGCTAAACCTTCCGTCACGCCTGTCAACAGCGAAGTAGCCGACGCGATGGGGCGCGTCGCTGTGCTCTACAACGGCCGCATCTGTCCGCTGAATACTGCCGCTACGGAGTTTGTCACCAAATTGTGTGGCAAGAGCACCTGGGAGGGTCTCTCTGCCAACGAGATCTTCCTGAGCTGGATGATATTCTATACGGAATGGGAGGCGCAACCAATCATTCGGGTGAAGAGCCAGGAGGTGCAGAAGCTGCTTGGCATAGAGGGCGAGTGGGCTTCGGTCAACGATTTCTATACCTCGCAGCATGAGTATAAACTCAAGGACAGGGTAGGGGACAGTACGCTCTCCGATGCGCAGCGCAAGGCCCTTCGCGAGGTGGACGAGAAGGTGCAGGTCGTCACGATGTTCTACAATGGTGAGATGCTCCATCTCTTTCCGCTCCCTTCTCAGGGTGGGCTGAAATGGTACACCCCAGGTAGCACGCAACTCCCGAGAGGCATTCCCGAGGCAGAGTTTCAGTTTGTCAATCACGCCATGGACTATCTCGTCAAGTCGATCTTGGCCAACGATGTCGATGGCGCAAAGACCATGATTGCCAAGATCAAACTCTTCCAGAAGGAGAAAGCCGGCCAGGTACTGCCCTCTCCTTTCTCTCTCAAAGCCGAGGTGCTCTACAACACCTTGCAGTCCCAGCGCGCTGTGGTCTTCTTCAGCCTTGCCCTGAGCCTGTTGTTCTGCATCATCGCCTTTTGTGGCAAGGAGGCCAAGTGGCTGAGCCGTCTCCATACCTTGTTCTGCGCACTCCTCGCCCTGTATCTCACCCTGCTTCTCGCCCTTCGCTGGTACATCAGCGGCCACATCCCTTTGAGCAACGGCTTCGAGACCATGCTGTTCATGTCGTGGGCCACCCTCCTTCTGTCCCTCCTGATGGCCAGGAGGATGCCGATTCTCAAGGTCTTGGGCACGCTTGTCTCCACCCTCTGCCTGCTGGTGTCGATGATAGCTGTGGGTAGTCCTCAGATCACCCAGCTGATGCCCGTACTCCAGTCGCCGCTCTTGTCCATCCATGTGGCCGTGGTCATGCTCTCCTATGCCCTCTTTGCCCTTATAGCGCTGATCGCCCTGCGCTGTCTGCTGCTGAAGGACGGAGATCTGCTGACGCGCCTCACGGCTCTCTCGCGCTTCCTGCTCTATCCGGCGGTCGCCCTGCTGGCCATTGGCATTTTTGTCGGTGCCGTATGGGCCAATGTTTCGTGGGGAGCCTATTGGTCATGGGACCCCAAAGAGACCTGGGCCCTCATCCTGCTGATGATCTACGCAGTCCCTCTCCACCAGACGCCGATCGTCAAGGCGGGCCGTCCTCGACGCTATCATGCCTATGTCTTGGCAGCCTTCCTGGCCGTCGTCATCACCTACTTCGGTGTCAACTATTTCATGACGGGTATGCATTCGTATGCCTAAGCGCCGGGAGACAATTCGTCTCTTGGGCGGGGCGCCGGTGCGTGCTTGGTTTTTAGTCTTTTAGAAAGAAGCCTTTGGCCCGTTTTCCATGTCGGTAGTATGACTACTACTTATGGCAAACGAGCCAAAGGCTTCTCTCTTTTATTTCTTAAGCCGCTTGTTTTTAAGCCGCTTAATTCTTATACTCCTTCAGTTTCTCCAGACAATAAGCCTTGAAGTCGTTCCAGTGGTAGTAAGGCTCCACGTCGCTCTTGATGGGGAGCGTAGCCTCGTCCTCGCAAAGCAAGACCTTCACCAGAATGTCGTTCGCCTTGTTGCGATAGAACACAAACTGAAGGTTGGTGGCCATCGGGGTGATCTTGTAGTCAAACCATTGAGAGGAGATTCTCTCCGGATCCTTGATCTCCTCGCCATAACCGTTCAGGTCCAAAAGGCAGGTGAGCGGAGTGACCATCGAGTCGTGGCCATATCGCAAGGTGGCTCCAGGGTGCTGGAGGGCGATGCAGCTGTCAGCCTTCTCGATAATATCCATCAGAAGGTTGCGCTGAGAGAAAGGCTGAACATTGCCCGTATAGGGAGAATAGCCGAAGCTCATTTGCCACCAGGCGTTGGAGGCAACCCAATTCTGATACAATTCTTCCTCGTTGAACAGATCATACAGAGAGACCTTGCCCCTCAACTCCGTGCCCTGGATGGAACTGGCCATCTCGTATAGTTTTCTGTTCAGATCACTCTGGTCGATGTTCTGTCTCACCCACGCTGAGTCGTTGAAAAGCTCCTGCATCACGCGGCTGTAGCAGGCGTGCTTCTTGAGAAACTCCTCCTGCACAACCCTTCTGCCCACTGAGTTTTTCAGGCTGTCAAGATATCTGTCGCCATGATTCATATAGTACATGTCGTGCTCGCTGGCATCATGGAAGATATGGAGCTTCGGATTCATGCGGAGCATCTGCTGCAAACCGTTCTCCATGGAGAGGATGCATCGGATCACTACCGTACTTCGTGCCTCAATATTGGTCTCGCCAGCAAAGATCTCAGGAAATCTTTCCATCATTCGCTTGGTTATCCCCTGGTGCTGAATTGCTCCGAGCGGAGTCAGCTCGCCGTCGCGTCCTCTTGCCTCCTCGCGAAGCAATTTCACCTTTACCAGTGTCTCTTCGCCCTTGGCCGTGAGCTTGCCCTCCTGCTTCGCCTTCAGCAGAGCAAAGTAAGGCACATCGTAAGCCTCCTTGCCAATCATATAGCGGGAGCCATGGCGACCATAGTGGCTCAGATAGAAGGGCTTATATCCCTTGGGCGCAGGAGTCTGTTCCTTCTGCGGGCCACGATAAGCCACATAGTTACTACCCGAGAGCGTGATGTCTCGCTTGAAATCCTCCTGAGGAGTTTGCGCTGTCGTTGGCATCACCATGGCCAGGGATGCCAGCAAAAATAGATTCTTTATTTTCATTTTATTATCCTTGTTACCTAAACTCTACCATCAGGCCTTTCCTATGCCTGTCTGGGCAGCAAATGATTGCTCTGAACATGATCCTATCTGGTAATTCACATGCCTTGGTATCGTGAAAGCAAACACCGTGAAATCCTGAATCGCAGGGCGAAGGTACAAATAAAAGTCGAGATTCTCGCTTCTTTCAAAGTTTTTTTGATCAAGAAGCCATGTTTCAGTATTTATAAGTATCTTTGCATTGGTAAATAGGAAAAGTGTCGACAACGGCTTCAATGCCATCCAACTCCATTACATATAAGAAAAAGGCAATGAAAGCAAAAAAGCTTCACGGTGGGACTCGCTTTCATCAACTATGTCGACATTTAGATTCATACGGCTATGGAGCAGAGAACGATAGACAGATTTAGAGGTTGCCTTTATGGTCAAGCCATAGGTGACGCGCTCGGATTGGGAACGGAATTCATGATAGATGAGGATATTGCTTGGAAATATCCTCATGGACTACAACACTATGAGCAGATATACCAGGACAGACATCGGAAGCGATGGAAAATTGGCGATTGGACTGATGATACAGACATGATGCTGTGCATTGCTGACGCAGTCATAGAGAACCAAGGTGTCAATTTTAGAAATATTGCCCAGCACTTCAAGAAATGGGCCGACGGCATCCCTATGGGTATTGGTGAGCACACCTATAAGGTCTTGATGACGGGAGACTATACGGAGAAGCCGTTTGATGTCTCTTACATGATTTGGAAGATGAGCAATTACCAATCTGCGGCTAATGGTGGATTGATGCGTACATCTGTCGTTGGACTTTTCCCGAAGGAAGTCAGGACTTGTGCAGAGCAGATCTGTCGGCTCACCCATTACGATCCTAGATGTGTCGGTTCGTGCGTGATAGTGTCCGAACTTATACACGCATTGGTTTATGGTATGCAGCCTCCGACATTTCTTCAAATAAGAAGTTTGGCACTGTCGTATGATGTAGAGATCTGCGACTATGTGGACAAAGCGTGGGATGAATCCGATGTCAAGGATTTGATAGATTATGACCACATGGGCTATACTTTAGTCACATTGTCCGTGGCTCTTTGGGCTTACTGGCATGCTACTTCATTTGTAGAGGGGCTCCTTGCTGTGGTGAATGCGGGAGGCGATGCCGATACCAATGCGGCAGTGGCGTGTGCCGTACTTGGAGCGAAATATGGGTATTCATCCATTCCGGCCGAATACATTGAGGGCCTTTTGTATAAAGAGTCCTTGGACAAAACGATGGATAGCCTTAGGATCATTTGCATAAAATAGATAACCAAAGCTTCGTCAAATGCTTCATGAGCGCAAGATTGAAAGTGGGTATGGTGATAGCGTTGTAAAACGGTTGTCAGCAGACCTGAAAGAACGCTATCCAAAGATGGGTATTTCACCACGTCAACTTTGGAACATGAAGAAATTTTATGAGCGTTATGCTGGGCATGATGAGAAAGTGCTACGCTCCGTAGCACTTTTGCCGTGGTCGCACAATCTGCTGCTGTTGAGCAAGGGGCTGAATGATGAAGCTACGCTCTATTATGCGCAGGAAACCGTAACCAAAGGCTGGAATAGCGACTTGCTTCTCAATGCCATCAAACTCAATATGTATGAGGCCCAGGCATTGGCACGAGCAGATAACCGTTCCATAGGAATCATACTTTGTGCGGAGAAAGACCGTGTGGGGGTGGAAATCGCACTTGAAGATATGGGTAAGCCTATCGGAGTGGCGGATTATCAGTTGATAGTACCGAAAGAGAAATTACAGGAAGTCCTTACTGACGAGATAAAGGCGTTTAGTGAGGAAAAAGAAAACGATACGAAAAAAGGATAAGAACGGATTGCTATGTCAAAAACAACAATAAAGAAGCTGCTCCAGTCTATGACGAAGGCGCAGTTTGATGTTTCCGTGGGGACATCCGCGGCAAGCGTATCCGTTTTCGAAAACGTTAAACGTTATAACGTTATCATGTAAGAACCTATGTCTTCCACGATCTAGGCGATTGGATTTGGTCCAAGACGTGATTTCGTGACAACGTGACTTCTCTCTCGTGTCTAAACAAACTCAAAACATAGATGACAAAACAAAAACGTTAAACGTTATAACGTTAAGACGGTGACAGGGCGGGCTTGGCGGGCCTGCCCGCCCTGTGAAGCCAATTGTTCATAGACAACGAGCGCAAGCCCTATTACTACCGTGGGCCCTTTCAGTCCAAGCAATCACCAGGCTTCCTCATCGCTACCATGTTGTCTGTTCAATACGTTTATGAGGCATGTGTAACGCATTTCGACGAGGAATATCTTGAAGGACAGTAGATGGAATGATATCGGTTCGGTACTCTAGAGAAAAGACTCGTTTTGCAATTCCTTTCACCTAAAGCGCTAAAAAGTGAACGGAGGATATCCCCGTTTTGGGTAGGTGGATATCCTCCGTTTTCAGCAAAATAGTCCGACTTTTTATAGTGGGCTCATAATTTCTTTGATTTCTGTTCTACTTCGATCATTTCATTATATGTTAACCCTTCCTTTGTGAGAATTGAATATAGTTCATTCGCTAAAGCAACTTTATCTGGATTGTAAGGTGACATATAATTTTTAGGATTAACTTTGTCTTTCAATTCTTCAAGTTCGCACTTCTCTATTAGACAGATGCCTAATTCTTCTTCGGCACGAGCTTGTAATTGATTTAAAGTTTCAAAATCGTCCGAAGCTGTCTCCATAAGGGATTTGTATATAGAATTTGCAATGCTTACTCTATTTTTGTCATAATTATCCATAAACGATTTTGGGTTACACATTCTGACAAGTCGTTGATATAAAGTTTCTGATTTCTTCTTACTCGCATTAATTTGTGCAATCGTTAATGGAATAAGAATTGCAGAAAAGGCAATAGAAATACCAATACACCACCATAGCAGTAGTTTGTTGCGGTTTGATGATATTGCCCATTCCTTTTCTTCTATACCAAATATTCTTTCTTGGGTTGCTGCTATATATACGCGATAGAAGCTATTGTGCATCCATCCATTTTCATAAGGTGCGACTCGTTGAGCTTCTTCATAACTTTTACCTTTTGGAAAATAAATAGGGGTTCCTGCTTTCCATCCTTCCCTCTTCTTTTCGGCGATTGTATAGAATTCATTGTCATTACAGTATGCGTAAATTTCATTCCATATTGTGCTGGACTTTCCATGTTTGCACCGATCTGAAAAAGACGATTTGGGGTTCGTAGTATAAAACTCATACGCCTCATCAACGGCTCGCTCTACAGTATAATAGTTTCCAAATTCTGTTTTCTTTAGACCTACCTTATATGGGAAAATCGTATTGGTTTGGATAAATTCATCATCCATTCCACCACAATATATGCGAGTGATATTCCAACCTTCATCATTTTGATTAGGATATTCATCACCCCAATTCAGTTCGTACAATGTTGAAATATCACTGTAATTTTTATTCCATTCATCAACAAAATGTCTAAAATCTTTGTCTGGTCGAGCTGGTATTGGGACTTTCTTGTAGTGACGGACAGGATAGTTGCGGAATTCTGTAAAGAAGAAACCATCATTATTTCCAACGGACGGACCATCACTATTTTGCCCCTGAAACAAACTTGTGATATTGTCTCTCAATTCACAACGTAGTGTTGTCTCTTTTTTATCAATGTATTTATACACTGCATAAAACACTACCATTATGGATATGCCCCAAAGGAAACACAGTGAAATTGTTATGTCCTTCTTTTTCATCGTGTAATTATTTTTTCAGAACAGAGCAAATGTTTTGCAAGTTAATTTCTTAATTATCAATAACTTGTCTTGAATCGGTAGACCTTGTCCTAGAGAAAAGACTCGTTTTGCAATTCCTATAGACTAAAGGGGCCAAAAAGTGAACGGATATCCCCGTTTTGGGTGGGTGGATATCCTCCGTTTTCAGCACGATGGGGAAAATCACAGAAAAACCGATGCCGAAGCAACCGGCATTCTTCTCCTGAGGAGTGTTGTTAATTTCGCTTGTCATTTGTTTTTAAACATATGTGATTTGATAATGGATATTTCCTTTGGCATATTAGGAATTTTATACTTCTGGTAATTTCCAAACACAGGATGTAGTACCACTATGTACATGTTCTCAACAGTAATACCATAGTTCTTCTCGAGTATGTATTTGTAGAGATTCTGTTGAAGTGCATAGTGATAAAAGCTAATGTCGGGAACATGCTCAAGTCCATTGATGCCATTTCTCCAAACGGTTTCATTGGGTGATGCCTTTCGGCTTCTTTTCCAATCGTATATGTCATAATGATTGCCATTTCTACACAGCAAGTCTATTGTACCGGCTATTTTTAGGTCCATGTCAAAGATGTGCCATTCTGTCCTAAAAGGAGTAATGGGATTATCTCTTAGGAAATTTTTAAAGTATGATAATTCCACTTCTATCGACACGTCTTTACTAACCTTGACAAACTCCCCTTTGTAATTGAAGGATGTTTTAAAAGTCAACGGTCTATTTGAAAAGTAGGCTTCTATCTGTGAATGTAAGAATGTGCCTACTTCACGTGACTCTGCCCCTTTACAGTCCCAATCTTCCAATACTTCACATTGTGAAATTCCATTTCTGAGGGCAGCTCTTTCTGAAAGCCCTATAGAGTCAAACGGTTTAAAAAAATCGTCGATAACATTGCTGACGGCTATTAACTGTATTCGTCCATCATACATATATATATGCTCTGATGGCTCAAAGGATAAAAGATGGTCCTGAGTAAATTGTATATCTGTTTTGTCAATATTACGAGGAGTATCTGTGGGTATACATATAGGTTTAGCATTATTGACCACATCTTTCTCTAACTCCGTGAGTCGTGTCATAATAACTTTACCTTCTTTCTCTTTCCTTCCAAAATTGTGGTTTAGAAGATTCTCGCGGAATTGTTTGATAGCCATGATTTTAGCTTTCACTTCCGTCCAACGTTTATCGGGAGTGGGCTTTGAACCTTGGCATGTTATTTTAAATACAGGGTCTATTAAACTAAGCAACAGTTGCAAGTAATAGATACAATTGTCTGGTTCTTGAACAATTTGTTTTTCTGAGAACCTTACAACTAACCATCCAAGATTGGTCAGACAACAATCGCGAAAGTCATCTCCGCATCCCAAATAATGTATCGGAGTTTTATCGTAGCCACCATAGGGCTCATCTATTTCAATGTCTATCCTTACACCTTGATTTCCTGATATTTCTACAATTGCTATATCAGGTTCATAGGGATGTCCACCTTCAGACGTCTGAATAGACACATCTCCAAGAACCTTATATCGACTTGAACTTTTCAATGAGTCACGTAATCTTATTTCAAAGTTTGCTTCAGTATACCCTCTTAGTTCTATCTTGCGTCTTCTATATGGCATTATTTCAGTTCCAGGAAATGGTGCGTTATAGAAGGCGTAAAAATCAGTTCTTTGGCATTGTTCAATACTATAATGAACACGCGCCTTTTGCTGTTCGGGGATAATACCTCTCTTGTACTCTTCTTCAAGAGTTATTAATTCTAAGTGTATTTTATCTTTTTGATCTTGGGGGATTTCTTTGTCGTCTAATATTTCAGAAGCACGAATATGGCTAATTTGAATAGATCCTTCAACAAATTCTTTCTTAATTGCATCAATTTTGGAATTGACTTTTTGGGCCACATCGTTTTTGAGTGATTCCAAGTTTGATTCCATATGCGCAATTTGTGTATGAAATTCAGGAACTTGGCTATTTTCAAGTCGCTTTATTTCGTTCAATAATTTGGTGGCGCTAACCACCTTCTTTTTCAGAATTAAATCATTAGTTATGGCTATCTTTTCTTTTATTTGCGTCCGTAGTTTCTTCTTGTTCTTTGATCTTGATGTATATATTACGCCGCAAACGCATCCTATAATAAGAACACCTATCATCATGCCAAACAACAAGGAACTTTGGCTATTGTCAGAAAACGAACCATAGTCAACGTCATTTGTATTACTCTCATCTGATTTTCTACATATAGTTTGCCAAACTATATCGCCTTGCTTGTTAATATAGCCTTCTATATTGTAGACGGATCCCCATTTTTTAAAATATGCAAGAGCGCCTATAAATGAACCACAGTCTGAAAACTGATATGGAATTACGACATTGGCTTTTTTATCAATATATCCCCAGTTACCGCTATGAATGCCATTTCCCGTAGATTCATCTACATATTGTTTTACTGCTGCCAAACCATCAGAAAAACATTGAACTGAATCGTAAGGTGTAAAATTGGAGTCAAGTTGTTTGTTTGCAAAATACCATACACTATTTGCCCCGTATCTCCCCTTTATACCAGCAAAGCCACCATGGAATGCCGTGACATCACTTAACATTTCACATTTCCCTCCTTCTTCAAAGGACATCATTAATGTTCCATCGTGATCATAATCTGTCAAAAAGTTTCCCGACCGATCAATAAACGTATACCTTATGATTCCCAACATATTCATCTGACCCACATACAATCCCTCGTCGGAATTATATACATGATCCCACATAGCAGAAGGAGGAATTATAACTTTACCGTTTTCGTCAATAAGCACCCATTGCTTATTTATGGTTTCATAATTATCGTCACTTGTAACAAAACAAGCCCAAGTATCTTTATTCTTGCTAAATTGAGATATATAGGCATATTCGCATTTGACAACTTTATTGCCATCTACATCTATTGCGCCAAATTTGTTAAGAAACAAAAGGTCTTGTTTTCCATCTTTAAAAGCTTCTAGCTTTACTGTATCTTGCACAACAGCTCTGCCGTTTGAAAAAGACTTGGCGGATTGATAGATTGGTGAAATAACAACATCTCCTTCTGAATTTTTGTATCCAAATTTCATGGACTTTCCATCTTGGAAAAGAAAACGATCATCCACCAAATCAAGTTCAGGCAACGCAATCTCCCTAAAGCCTATCTGCTTATTTGCAAATCTCTTTGGGAAGTCATACATATATGGCTCAACGGTTAGTATTGCAACGTTTGTTGTGTCAATTACTAAGTTGTTATATGCATCAATATATCCATATTTAACTTTTAGCAAAGTGTCTTTTCTAAGCCCCAAATCCTTAATCTCAAGTTTTGCATCCGTAATTACGCAAGCATATCCAGCACGGAAGTTACCAACATATTTGTATTGGGGCTTAATGATTTCATTGCCAAGGCTGTCAACAAACCCATATAAACCATTATCTTGAATTCTCCACAACTTAGAATTGTTATGACATGAGCAAATTAACAAGGTTAAAAAAACACAAATAAAGATTTTAGTTTTCATTACTTTCGATATGATTTGTTATGTATGAAGATAATACTGGCAAAAACAGTTGGTAGTGCTATCCCGTAGGCCAAAAACTCGGTATAATCATACTTCGCAATATTTGTTGTCTGAAATGGATAGAAATACTGAGTTGAATTGTACAATGATCCTTTAACTACCCATAGGGTAATTTGAAAGACTTCCCATAGTCCGATTGAGGTTAGAGACCAAATTAGTTTTTTCGAAACGGGTTTCTTTACAATAGGATTTGCGACTTCTTTGATGCCCAATTTAGAAGTATGAGCATCGTCTAATATTTCTTCTAACACTTCATAATCCATTCCCGAATTTATAATTCTTTGATACAAATTATTTGCAAGTTGAAATTCCTCTATTTTACCAGTAAAATTTGTAGGATCGCATATTTGAAGCAGATATTTGTAAATCTGCGAAGGATCAACATGAACACCCAATTGTGATACTATCAAACGAATTGGTTTTAACTCTAATAGACTTGACGCTGCTTCTATTTTTAATATGCAATCATTCGCAATCGCTATTTTGTCATGATTATAGGGGTTCATGAATTGACTAGGATTGCATTTGCTAAGCAATTCTTTCTTTTGATATTTAAATATAAGCGAATATATTTCACTCCATGAAATGGATTCATGCTTTAAGTTAGGGAAAAAATTAGTATTCGGGCAATTGTTATCTTGTATAGCATTCTTTGCTACATATTTTGTTTGAACAGGATTTTCATTAACTATACTGCTAGTAACCGATTGGTTATAATACGGTGCGACATTCTCATTTAGAGTTGTCATATTTGTTTCCTTCTCTTTAGGAAGAGCGGTTCTTACAAACGCGTTAATGTCTTTGTTGTTTTTAATGTTATTGCTCGTTTGCAAATTCTCTTCAAAAGCTACTTTTGATTGACTTTGAACAGAATCTGATTCATTTGCTGTTTCATGCTTTTTTCTTAAACATAAATATGCAAGATAATATATCAGTCCCTGTCCGATAAGCATACCAATAACTTCATAACCATGATGGGCTGTTGCTAACATGTACAAGAAATTCGGGAGGGAGATCACGCCACAAAAAGCGAGAATCCAACCTAATATTTTTTTCATGCTTATTTACCTTTGCCTAATTTCCGCAGCGCTACGATTTTGCATTTTTAATAAGTTCCTAAGCAACAAAAGTTGCTCGAGATTTTGCCACGTCGGATTTTCCACCTACCTTAGTGCTGCAAAACAAGTATAGCAAAATCTCCGAATGACATGGCAAATGTACAAAAAAGATCCGAGAAACTCACTCCTTTTGGAGGATTTTTTCAATCATGGAGCAATTTGATGCTCTTTGGGCTCAAACCATAGACTCTACCTTGGGAATGAGATGCAAATGGTATGGCTATCAGTATAGCGAGACCCTACGCTTTTGGGTGTGCGTCTATCTTTGTGGTGGCTCATGTGTCGAGGATGTGAAAACTCACCTCATGAGGCATTTGTATCTTCATCCATCCCTTCGTACTTGCAGTGCGGACATCATGTTACGCGCTATCGAGGAACTAAATTGCGAAAACGCCACCTATCAGTCTGCTTCTGACAGAGCCTATGATTTCAATACTTCGGAACAAGATGAACAGTCTGCTGGTCAATGCCCTATTTGCAACTGAGAATTGAACCCTGGGGTCCGTTTTCGAAAACGTTAAACGTTAAAACGTTAATAGTTGGCATGGGGCGAGTGTCCCGTCTCCCCGGTCACATACTAACAAACTAACGTTTAACGCTTTTGTTTTCGTATGTGTCAGGGGAGGGGGAAGGGGAGAAGCTCGTCTTTGCGGCTAACTTTTTCCGAGCTCTTAATCTTCTCGGATTATCCAGTCGCTGATCGTGCGCTGAGTACTATCGTAATTGACACCTATCTTGAACAGGCGCTTGCCATCGGCAGAATAGGGAATCAAATAGCCCTTTTCGTCTATCTGCCGGATCGCTTCCTCTGCAGAGCCATCATATTTGAGCTCAAAAACAAAGACGGCATCGGGCATATACACCACGGCGTCGGCCCTGCCAATCGCACTATCCTCCTCGACCCGCATGTGGGCACCCATCAGGTTGAAGATAAGGTAGAAGACGGTCTGAAAATCGCGCTCGCTCTTGTTGCTCAGACGATTGGAGATGCTGGCAAGGTAGGCCTTCAGGCGAACCATCGCCCCCTCAACATCGGCATCATAAAGCTTTTCCAGAAAATCACCCACCAGACTGTTGTTGTCCAGGGATATGGGCGAAAGGTAGTTGGGCGCAAGGCTCTTGAGCATGCCAATCTTTACCTCCCGGTTAGGATATTCCAACGTATAACGATGCAGCATCGGGTTGTACTTTTTGATGGTGAGGTAGCCGCTCTGATAGAGCAGCGGGAGCGCTGAAGTCATCATTTCGGGCGAAACATCAAAGTCATCCACGTCACATGACTTCTTCTCAATATCCATCACGTTGACATGATATTTCTGCAACGTCTTGATAAGATAAGTTGGCGTACCCGAGCCAAACCAGTAAGGAGCAATCTTGCGTGCATTCAGCGCCTTCACCAGGCTGAACGGATTGAAGACATCTTCTGATTTCTCGCTGAAATGATAGCCGTCATAGAATCGCGTCAGCTCAGCCAGGCATTCCTCATACGTCATGCCAAGGGCTTCGCCCAATGCCTCAACATCCGGTTTCATCTGCGTAGTAAGTTCCGTCTTGCTGATACCGCAGATGGCCGAATACTGGTCGAACATGCTGATATTGTCGAGGTTGTTGAGCTCGCTGAAGATGCTGAGTTGCGAAAACTTGGTGATACCCGTGATGAAACAGAACTCCAGGTATGGGTCGAGCATCTTCAAAGGACTGTAGAAGTTCTGCATGATGCGGCGAAGCAGTTGCAGGTTCTCTTTTTCATGCACCACGTCCAGCAAAGGGGCGTCGTATTCATCAATGATGACAACTACTTTCTCACCCGTCTGCTCGTAAGCTTTCTTCACCAGGTCTTTCAGGCGAAGGTTTGCGTCCACCTGATGAGTCTTATATCCCCAATGCGCCTCCTGCTCCTCAAGCATGTCAGCCAAATATCTTTCCAGCTGCTCCACACCCATGTGCTTGGCACCGCTGAGATCGAAGTGGAGCACAGGATGCTTCACCCAATCCTTCTCGTAATCGGCAATGGCCAATCCCTCAAAAAGCTCCTTTCTTCCCTCGAAATAGGCTTGGAGGGTAGAGGCAAAGAGCGACTTGCCGAATCGTCTTGGACGACTCAGAAAGATAAACTTCATGCCTTTCTCTCTAAATTCTGCGATGTATTGGGTCTTGTCTATATAGAGATAATTTTTCTCGCGGATTTCTTCGAAAGTCTGAATTCCTACGGGATATTTGTTGACTATTTTTGCCATGTTCCACTCGCTTTGCATTTTGCGCTACTAAGTTACTAAGAAAAAATGAAATACTCAAGCATAAATACTATTTTTAAGCTAAAATTCTGTGTCCTCTTGTGCCATTCTTCCAAAACCCGTTTTCGAAAACGTTAAACGTTAAAACTCTGATTTTATTTAGAGCCTTATAACTAACCATAATTTACTATGAACAACCAAACATAAAGCCTTGGTTTTCAGTATTCTTTGATTTTTAACACTTTCAGAGTGCTTTTTGGCGCATTAGGAATCATCAGGGATAACACTTGTCGAGTTAGTCGTCTATTCCGTATATTCCTTTCCGCCAATGCTCAATATGCGGGCATCGCCCTGTTCTGGAAGTGGCTCATAGACGACAACCTCAACTTTTTTTTGTTGTTATCCATGCATTCATAACGATAGTTTGTTCCAGCCACAACTTGGCGAGAAACCTTGTGGGGTTTCAGCTGCAAGTTGCTGTGCGACAGGACAACAGCCTTGAAGAGAGAATCTTCTTCTGTCGTAAGTTTTGTACTCTTTCCGAATGCACCTACCATTTGAGATTTTTGGGTGCTGGCGCATGATGCCATACCAATGATGATGGTCGCTAACGCCAAAGTTTTTATTGTATTCATATTCTTTATGATTTTATATTTCTTAATTGTTACTTACCTATAGTGTATCTTACACCTACATTGAGATTGAAGTTCAGCGGTTTCTCCTTGTAGATAGTCTGGAGCGAAGAATGGTCGTCTAAATGATAGCTTACGCCCGGCTCTGCATAAATACCGACATTGTCAAGCACGTCAAACTGCACGCCGAAAGCCGCATTTACAGACATTTGCAAAGGCTTGCTGTCAATGTTGACAGTCTCTTTCTTCTTTGTCGCATTATTGATGACATATTCTTTCGTGACATTTCCCGATACGCATTTTTCTGCAAGTACACCTGCCGAGCCATATAGACTGAACCTTTTGTATGACCATGCATTATATTTCATGTTGACAGGAATTCCTACATAGTTCAGCCTTTGCTCGCCCGTAAAGTAGTTCTCTTTTGTTCCGTCTTTCATGTCGGAGGAGAGGCGAGTGTATGTAAGTCCGCTTTCGATGCTCCAATGCTCGTTAAATGTGTATGCCACTTTCACACCAATGCGTACAGGCAAGCGGTGCTTGTATTCTGTCTTCACTTCCTTTCCCTGATTGAATATGTTGATGCCGAGCATAGGGCTGTCCTCCCAGTCAGAATCATCAGGACCAGTTGCAACAACAGGGTCGCCAATAGATGTAATGCTTCTTGATGACCCCATCGATCCCATTGCACTTGTACTTACAGTCCAACGTGGCGATGTGGACGAAGAGGCGTGACGCCTGGCGTCAGAGTTGTAAGCCACAAGACTGCCGTAATTGCTGTTGTGATGATAATTGTTTGCTTTCTTGCTCTCATTCTCACGTTTCGGCAAATTTTCTTTGTCGAAAGTTGTATTCGTTTCTTTTGAGCTGTTGGCATCATCCCCCTCATGGTTGTCAGACGCTGTTTCCAAAGATTTCTCATCATTAGCATAAGATGACAATGTATCAATGTCACCAACAGATTTGTGTACTATGGTCGTATTGATGCGTGGTATAGGTGAGTTGCAGGCAATAGGATTGTTGCCGTCGTCAGCAACGATATTGCCTTTAGGGGATTGCTCTGCTGGTGTATGTGCTATTTGTAGATTTGTCATTTCTGCTGGCGTTTGCTCATCGTTTGCGTATTCAGAATATATTGAATATCCTATCAACAAAGCCACGCTTGCAGCGGCAGCAGTATACGTTGTGCGCCGTAGCCAGTAGGTTTTGAAAGGTCTGCCGCCGTGCATATAGCCACCATTCTCATCAGTCGTTCCTTTGCGAATGTCCTCCCAAAGTCCTTTTGGTGCATCTTTCTCATACTTGCCCAAACGGTCGTGTATGTCTTTTTGCCAATTATTTTTCATACATTAAATGGAATTGATGGTTCTATAATGTTTTATCTTCTGCGCCAGCATTGATTTGGCCTTGTGCAGCTGCGAAGCTGAAGTATTCTCCTTTATGCCGAGCAATTGGGCTATTTCCTTGTGACTCTTGTCGTCAATGACATAGAGATTGAATACAGTTCGGTATCCATCGGGCAACTCACGTATAAGCTGATGAAGTACATCGGTAGGTATGTCCTCAGTCTCCATACTGTCGCCATCTGCAATGTTCATATCTTTATCATCGATACTATCAATGGGCAAACGGCTGTTATTGCGTACAAACTTCAGGGTCTCATTGAGAGTAATTTTTGCCATCCATGCTTTCAAAGACCCCTCTCCACGATACTTGAAACTATCCAGAAAAGTAAATATCTTGATGAACGATTCTTGTAGCACGTCCTTAATGTCTTCGTCTTCTGTGATGTAGCGTGAGCAGAGTGCAGACAGGTATCGCACATGCCTGCGATAAATCCACTCGGTGGCAGTATTGTCGCCATCGAGTGCCTTTCGCAACCATCGTTCCTCTTCCGTTTCTTTCCTGAATGTTAAGCCGAACATGAGGTTTATAGGGTTAAAAGCTTTGGAAACAGCGAAGTGCAAATGCCTTTACCATACAGCAAAAAGCATTTGCACTATCTCGTAACAACGAGTTTCTTATTTTGTTACTGTAACAACTACCGTAGCAGTTTTTTTGTTTTTGTCTGTGATGGTGATAGTTGTGCTTCCAACCTTTACTCCCTTTATGGTAAGTTTGGCGTCCTTGACGGTAGTAGTGGCGATCTTATCATCTTTGCTTGCAGCCGTATAAGGTGTTGTACCTCCACTAATGTTTACTACATCTTCCTTACCGACCGCAATACTTGTCTTGGCTTTGTCCACGACAACACCATCAACCACGGTAATGCTCAAGCTGCCAGTCACCTTCTTGGAGTCAGTAACAAGAACTGTAGCCTTGCCAGCCTTTACTCCTTTTACCGTAATTGTAGCTTTGTCAACAGTTACGGTGGCGGTCTTGTCATCGCTTGATTTAGCGGTGTAAGTACCATCTCCACCTGCTACCTTTACATTCTGTGTACCGCCAACGGCAACTGAAACGGTTGAAGGATTGAACTTGATGGCGGGAGTGTTGTCATCATCGTCAGAGCATGAAGCAAATGTCACTGCAAATACGGCACAAACGATTAATGTTGCAAACTTAAAGAAATTCATTGATTTCATTTTATTCTATAATTTTGTCGTTTAACTTATGCGCCACGGCATGAGTATGCGTCCATCTACAGCCTTGGCACGATTGTTTTTTCGAGTACTCTCATTCCCTTAAATGAAGAGCAATGTAAAATCTTGCCTGGGAAAAATATTTTTTTCGATTTTTATTCTATACGATGCAAAAATGACGGTGTTTCGGCATTGTACACCGATGTGACCGTATGCATTTTGAGCGACAGTTCGGCAGACTTTTTACCACTGAACGACAGCCAATTGAGTTTTATCTTCAGTTCTTTAGGATGTTCCTTCCATAGTGAGTTGAGGTCAAATGCTATTAGTGCATCCCCCATTCTTCCGTTGGTGTCACCTTGGGCATTGTGGCGCAAGTCGAACTCATATACATTATCTTTGTTCACACCGCTCACAAGATTAATGACATGCTTGGTAGTTCCTCCCCACAATGTGCGTATGCGGAGCGTAACATATCCGTCCTCGGCAACAGAAACCCAGTCACGGACAATTTCAATAGGGTCATTTCCAAATGCTTTCGCATTTTTTTCTTCTGATCCTTGCGTCATTACTGGCTGTTTGGTACGGATGCTGTCAATCCAATTTACATACACACTCTGTTGGTTGCCTCCGTAGCTTTGTCCTTCTATTGTATAGTTCACCAAAGCCCTCACATTCTTGTCTCCAAACGGTGAGGCTTTCATATTGGTAGGTATAAGCGACGTTGATTCATCAAGTTGCATGAAGAAGCCGTCAGGCGCAGAAGGATACACCGTTACAAGGGCAGTTGGGCGCTGTAACACCTCATTGTTATCATTGTCATCGCATGAGTTCAGCGTGAGCGAACTGGCTATCAGACCTATTGCTAGAATTGTTTTCTTTGTTATTCTCATATTTCTTGCTATTTAGCTTCTACTTATTAAATCATCAAAAAGCAAGAATCTTGCCTGTAAAAAGAGTTTTTTATGAGATTTATCCTTGCTCCAACAAGTTCTTCCAAGTATTTCTTACGTTCAAATATCATATTAGGGTGCCATTTTACTACTAGTATCATATTTTACACCGCAAAGATAACGTTTTTTATCTCGAAATACAGCATAAACAATGGAAAACTGCGTTTATCAAGTAAAAACAGCTAAACGTAGCATCGTAAACTACACAAAAATGCTTTTTAGAACAAAAGGGTATGACATGTAATCACACCCTACGTTCAAGGGAGTCGTTTCAACCGTACCCCTTTATGGATTTCGTCCTATAACTTCCATTCACCACATTATGGGGTCGGTCAAAAGCGTCCCTTCCAACCCTTATTTCGTGATTCCTGATGTGGTCGGAAGTTAAATGCGTTAAATATTCACCTTTTCGTATCTAATCAGAATCCATATAGTCAGTTTTCTACCGTTTAGAGTGTATATCACTGATAATCAACTGATAATAGATACGTTAATGATGGGCATGGGGTGAGTGTCCCGTCTCCCTGGTCACATACTAACGTTTAACGTTTTTGTTTTCGTATGCGGCAGGGGAGAGGGAAGGGGAGGAGGGAAGCCGGTCTTTGCGGCTAACTCTTTCCGAGTTCTTAGTCTTCTCGGATTATCCAGTCGCTAATCGTGCGCTGGGTACTATCGTAATTGACACCTATCTTGAACAGGCGCTTGCCATCGGCGGAATAGGGAATCAAATAGCCCTTTTCGTCTATCTGCCGGATCGCTTCCTCTGCAGAGCCATCATATTTGAGCTCAAAAACAAAGACGGCATCGGGCATATACACCACGGCGTCGGCCCTGCCAATCGCACTATCCTCCTCGACCCGCATGTGGGCACCCATCAGGTTGAAGATAAGGTAGAAGACGGTCTGAAAATCGCGCTCGCTCTTGTTGCTCAGACGATTGGAGATGCTGGCAAGGTAGGCCTTCAGGCGAACCATCGCCCCCTCAACATCGGCATCATAAAGCTTTTCCAGAAAATCACCCACCAGACTGTTGTTGTCCAGGGATATGGGCGAAAGGTAGTTGGGCGCAAGGCTCTTGAGCATGCCAATCTTTACCTCCCGGTTAGGATATTCCAACGTATAACGATGCAGCATCGGGTTGTACTTTTTGATGGTGAGGTAGCCGCTCTGATAGAGCAGCGGGAGCGCTGAAGTCATCATTTCGGGCGAAACATCAAAGTCATCCACGTCACATGACTTCTTCTCAATATCCATCACGTTGACATGATATTTCTGCAACGTCTTGATAAGATAAGTTGGCGTACCCGAGCCAAACCAGTAAGGAGCAATCTTGCGTGCATTCAGCGCCTTCACCAGGCTGAACGGATTGAAGACATCTTCTGATTTCTCGCTGAAATGATAGCCGTCATAGAATCGCGTCAGCTCAGCCAGGCATTCCTCATACGTCATGCCAAGGGCTTCGCCCAATGCCTCAACATCCGGTTTCATCTGCGTAGTAAGTTCCGTCTTGCTGATACCGCAGATGGCCGAATACTGGTCGAACATGCTGATATTGTCGAGGTTGTTGAGCTCGCTGAAGATGCTGAGTTGCGAAAACTTGGTGATACCCGTGATGAAACAGAACTCCAGGTATGGGTCGAGCATCTTCAAAGGACTGTAGAAGTTCTGCATGATGCGGCGAAGCAGTTGCAGGTTCTCTTTTTCATGCACCACGTCCAGCAAAGGGGCGTCGTATTCATCAATGATGACAACTACTTTCTCACCCGTCTGCTCGTAAGCTTTCTTCACCAGGTCTTTCAGGCGAAGGTTTGCGTCCACCTGATGAGTCTTATATCCCCAATGCGCCTCCTGCTCCTCAAGCATGTCAGCCAAATATCTTTCCAGCTGCTCCACACCCATGTGCTTGGCACCGCTCAGGTCGAAATGAAGCACAGGGTGCTTCACCCATTCCTTCTCGTAATCAGCAATAGTCAATCCTTCGAAAAGTTCTTTTCTTCCCTCGAAATAGGCTTGAAGGGTAGAGGCAAAGAGCGACTTGCCGAATCGTCTTGGACGATTCAGAAAGATGAACTTCATACCTTTCTCTCTAAATTCCGCGATGTATTGGGTCTTATCTATATAGAGATAACCTTTCTCGCGTATCTTCGAGAATGTCTGTATTCCTACGGGATATTTGTTGACTATTTTTGCCATATTCCACTCGCTTTGCATTTTGCGCTACTAAGTTACGAAGAAAAAATGAAATACTCAAGCATATATACTATTTTTAAGCTAAAATCTCGTGGCAACGTGGCCATTCTGCCGCAATCGCAAGTTTCCACCTGCCACGATCGTAAGTTATCGTCAGGCCCGGAGATAAGTTATCACCAAGCATGGAGGTAACTTACCCTTAGGCATGGAGACAAGCAACCCTCGGCAGGGTTTGGGCTGAGTCCACAAGATGTCAGAAGACGAATGTCATAAAGCGCTTGGTGTTTGCAGCCTTCTGTTTCAGTTCGTCCTCCATTCTCCGCATTGCCATCTTGAAGAAGAAGTGGACGAGGTGTTCGTCGGTTGCTTCTGTTCGAATCATACGAAGGGCGGAGATGTATTCTTGGCGTGCTTCGGACGGGATGATAAGAAGCGGGTGGCCTGATCGCAAAAGGATATAGTTGCTAACGAGTCTTCCTGTCCTGCCATTTCCATCGCGAAACGGATGAAGGTATTCATAGAAGCCATGAAAGCGGGCGGCAAGTATCATGGGGTGGACTGCGGCTGAGGCGATAGCCTTTTCTGTGGATTCCAATAATTTGGGAACTTTGGCTATAAGCTGCTCATGGTCGCCAAAGACAGTGTCCCCTGCCGCCATATCCGTGGTGGTGTATTCGCCCGGTATTGCCTCAGGAGAGCGATAAGAAATGGTGTGAAGAGTGACTCGCTTGTTGATTTCTTTCAGCAATGCTTCGTCGAGCGGGTGTTGCGCGTTTTGGATCACATACTCGAACGCCTCAAAGTGGTCGAGCATTTCGAAGGCCTCGAAAAGGGTCTTTCCCGCAGGAATCATACCCAGCCCTTTCTCCTTCAGCTCGCGGGTGTCATCCACGGAAAAAGAGTTGCCCTCGATGGCGCATGAATGTGTAGAAAAGAGCACTTCGTTATATTTAGTGTACTCTTCTCTATCCATCTTGTTGATGATAAGCGCTTGATACTTACACCTTAGGCTCTCATATAGCTTTATTTCCTCTTCGAATGCCATAGACGTGGTTTTTGTCTTATGCAAAGATAGTGCAAACCGAATGCAGAATATTAAGCTTGCTTGAATATTTTGCTGAGGTGCAGCCTATCTTCTGCAAAGTTAGTGCAAACCGAGAACAATACAAAAAGAATCACATACTTTTTTATATTTTGTGCGAAAATGGAGCGGCAGGGTTTGTTTCCATACCGTTTGCCGCTAACAAAGGCGCCCTGTGCAGCGAGTATGGCAAACAACAATGCTATATCATTTCTCTTTTAAACCAAAGTTCAAATACGCTATCAGCAAGGAATATGCCCTCTTTTTCTATGGTGATGATCTCTTTGTCCACCAAGCTTTTCTTTATGCGGTCTATATTTGACTTGCTGCCCAGAGGGTATGTTTCTGAGACCGCCTGGGTGGTAAATCCAGCATGTATGCCTTGGCACAAAAGGCGAATGAAGTTGAGCTGATAGGTGGTGAGCCCCTCGGTCTGTTGTATAAAGAGACCGCTGCTTTGTTCCAGCAGGGCTTTCAGACCTTCCTCGAAACTTTCCTCATTTACTTCTTTCTCTGTTTCGGCCATTACGTTCCAGGCCAGTTGCTGCACATAGGAAGAGTAATTCTTCACCACTTGGCATATTCTGCCAGCATACGCTTCGCTTATCTTCTTGCCATACTTCTCGAATCGGGAACAGATGAAGGGGACCCAATATTCCGTAGGGATGCATTTGAGATGGATCATCTCGCCAAACTGGTAGAAAGGCATACGGCGACTTTGGAATATATTCTCCATCAGATGTTTCTTGCTGCCACCAACCGACATACCATATACAAAAGCTTTTTCCATCACCTTTTCTCCTTTATTCGATTAGGCTACAAAGGTAAGCAAAAAAGATGGAGTTCACAAGTCTGTGGACCACAACATTGTGAACTTGGCCGGAAAGTCGGTTTTTGGCGCGAGGAGCGGGACGGGGAGAAGTCAGCTGCGCCGTTCTGTCTCAAGCAGTTGTCTTTTGGCATCCAGTCCGCCAGCGAAGCCTGTCAGGGAATGGTCGGACCCGATGACGCGATGGCAGGGAATGATGATGCTGATGCCGTTGGCGCCAATGGCTTGTGCCACGGCTCTTGCGCCTTGGGGGTTGTTGAGGCTGAGGGCAATGTCTTGGTAGGTGCGCGTCTCGCCGTATGGTATCTCGCACAACGCCTGCCATACTTGCTGTTGAAACGCTGTGCCGACAGGGTGGGTCTTGAGGTCGAAAGTCTTGCGAACGCCAGCAAAATACTCGTCAAGTTGCCTCTTGGCGCTCTCCAAGACTTCCGACGTAGCCTCGGTCAGCGCAGCGTCCAGGTGCCTTATGAGTCTGCGTCTGTTGCGCTCGGCGCGTGGACTCTCGCGCCAGTCGCAAAGGCACAATTCGTCGCCAATGGACGCCAGGGTGATTTCCCCGCAAGGAGCGCTATAGTGCTGAAAATGTATGGCCTTTCTCATTCCTTCTTGCTCAAGACATAGACCCTTGTTTCGCAAGGGTTGAGGCTGCCCACGTTCAAGGTGTTCTCTATTTCCCCTTCGGTCTGCGACCATATTTCGCGGCAGATGTACCGGGTGTTGGCTTTCAGATAAATGGCCGTGAGGGGAATGGCTGGTACGCTCGCTGCCGAGGTAGCGCGATTGGTGATCGAAACGGCTATGCGACTGTCTGTCAGGTCTTTGACAAATACGTCATAGCCCGAGGGGGAATAGTCGGTGGTGCCTGTCGAAAGGGCTTCCATGTATTCGGCCTGCTGGCCCAGCGCGTCTTGGTTGATGGCGAGGATTTCCTGGTTGGTCAACGTCTGCACGTCGGCTTCGGTGATGAGCGGGTGTGGCATGGACTGGTCGCTATTTGCCTCGCCCTTAGGGGCCTCGCGCAGGTCGCAGGTCAGGGCCAGAGGACTTGCCAACATGCTCCACAAGGACATCTGTGTGCGTGCCTGCGCGTCGGTCAGTCCTGTGATCTTTCCTCCGTTGGTTTGATGCTCTGCCGTATTGTTGCTGGGTCCTCCGAGGCCATGAAGGCCAATGCACATCATGTCGAGGTCGTTGAAGTGGTTCACGCCGGCATACATCCAGAGGCGGCGGGTCTCGTCCACACCTCCTATCACGCCCGGACGCGACGGGTTGCCAATCCAGTCCTCGCGCGCATCACTTGTCGATCGCCAACTGCTACCACCTGCGGCGGCTCCCCACGTCCAAGGCTGGGTCTTTCCCCATTCGCAGATATTATACACGAAAGGCACTTCGCCCTTTGCCTTGCGCGTCTCGTTGAGGGCAGCCACGGCTTCGCCCATCCGCGTGTAGCTCACCTTGGTGCTCGCCTCGCTATTGCAATAGTCGTATTTGAGCATATCGACACCCCATGAGTCGAACAAGGCAAGATGCTGGCTCTCAAAGCCATAGGACCCTGGCTGATAGTTCTCGCAGGTCATGCTGCCCGCATCACTATAGATGCCGATCTTCAGTTTGCGGTTGATCGCCTTCAAGGCAGTCTTCAGGCCGCTAATGCCTTCGGGAAACTTTGTGGGGTCGTATGTGAGTTTTGCTTTGTCGCTTTCCTGCTTTGCCCAGGCGTCGTCGAGGACAATGGTGTTGAATCCCGCGTCTATCAATCCGTATCTCTCCATGCCTTTGGCTATCTCTACCATCTTGTCGTGGCTGATGGCACGGGCAAACCAGTTCCATGTGAGCCAGCCCATCATGGGGGTGGCCGACTGCAAGTGGCTGCTGACGACCAGCCGGATCTTGGCTTGCTTTTCTTCGCCATCCGCACCCACGAGATTTACCGTGTAGGCGTATTCGCCCTCTGCTTTTGGGGCAACGCCTGCCACATACTTGTATTTGTTGCCCGTCTCGATACGGTCTTCTTTGAGCGAAAGCGTTGATATTGAGCCAAAATCTACACTCGACACGGTCTCGCCTTCGTGAGTAGTCAACTTGTGGAGATATTGAGCTCCGGGCAGCGCATACATAAGGGACGCGCAGGGCATGGAGGCTGCTGCAGGGTCGATGATCTTCCATGCAGAATTGGCGTCGCTTGCTGTCCAAAGGTTGAGCATGCTGCCGTCCTCTATGCCGCCTGTGAAATTCCATGCTGGCGAAGATGTGCTCGGGTCTGCTACTGAGCCCGGAATGATGGCTATCGTTTCATCCGAAAGGCAAAGCAGTTGCCAAGTATTGGCTTCGTCTGCATGGGCAGTATATCTTACATGGCTGTTGGTGGTAGTTTTTGCATTACCGCCATTCTGTGCTATCGTATAATAGATGTAGCAGTTGGCTGTTTGGTCGTAAATGTAGTACTGGCCATACGTTTTCTCGATGAATATAAATTTGTCGGCTTTGCTTCGATGGGTAGTATGCGACAGGTTCTCCTCCGTTTTCTTGACAAAAGCGGCAGGCGTGTATAAAATATAAGGATATTGCCTTTCGGCGTCCACGCTTATGGTGGGTGTGAAAAGCTGGATGAATTTTACGTCTATTTGGTAGTTGGCGTTGTCCACGGTAACTTTGGCCACATAGCCGCCACCCACTTTTACCTTCACGTTTGCAGTCTCAAGTTTCGCCGACTTGATGTGCGCATCGCCTTGGGCGTTCAGACCACGAAATTCCTGACCGTTGATGATGACGACGGCTTCGCTGGGCATACCGTCGCTAAAGAGTGTGTAGTCATGCTCGGCATTTGCTTCGTCTATTCTCTCCTCCCAACCGCTTGCCATCGGGCGAAAGTGACAATAGGTTTTGGCAGAGGAGGACGTTTGGGTAGCGACATTCCCAGCAATGGTATTCAAAGCTAATGCCAGTATGTATGCCACAAATAGTTTTTTTCTCATTTTGCTTTTGCTATTTTATTCTGTTTGGCCGCGAAGTGTCCTTGAATTTGTTGGCAGCAATACCTATCAACGACCTTTGGGAGGGCAAAGGTAAGTAAAAGCGTTGGGATTCTTCCTTTTCTGCGGAAAAACATGCTTGTAGGTTGCCCAAAAAATGAAGTTAACTTCATAGGCCCACGAAGTTATATTCATCGGCCTACGAAGTTATATTCATCGGCCTACGAAGTTAACTTCATTTTTTACCCCACTTTTGAGGCCAGTTCGCATGGAATGGGCAGGTAGGCAGTTGGGCGTAGAAAACGCGGCTGTTCTTATGGGACTCTCCATCCCGAAGCCATCCCGAGACCATCCCGAAGGATTGCCGGTTGGGTTTCGGGCCTCGCCAAAGAGAGCAGGCGGGGCTTTTCCCTCCGTCTGACCCCTTTCTTTGCCCATCCTGCCCTTTCTTTTCGTCTTTCCAGCCCTATATATAAATAAGGAGAAAATTATCCATATAATATTAAGGAGAAAAGATCTCCCAATGGTGGCGGGCTCCGACCGATCGTACCTTCGTTCCTTTGGTTTGTCCCACAACCCAGCAGTATTTCCTCTTCGCGTTCCCCGTTTTTCCTCTCCAACGCATCATTTTCCTACCCCGTCAACCTGCTTTCCCTCCCTTGCATCCCTGTTTTTCTTCTTTTCACCCCTTATTCTCCTCAGATCGGCCCTCATCGCAAGCGAATCGCAACCTCCCGCTTTTCCTCCGTTTTCCCTCCTTTTTCCCTTGAATGCCCTATCTTTGCCTTGTTTTTGTCAAATAACGCGAAAAACTACCAATTTTCGCAAACTTTTCTTTCGAAACATTTGGAGGGTATTAAAAAACGCCGTACCTT
>ERZ1673737.363-NODE-363-length-60943-cov-29.235284_pt1 | contig 60943 bp, 62 predicted proteins | sample MGYA00580211_ERZ1673737 | MGnify/ENA primary metagenome ERZ1673737 (study PRJEB41218, sample SAMN15661789) | gut metagenome | host: Homo sapiens | place: Canada: London | collected 2015-08-20/2019-03-30 | study: EMG produced TPA metagenomics assembly of... | reverse complement strand
AGAAGATCGCCATGGTCATGCAGGACCCGATGACCAGCCTGAACCCGCTGAAGAAGATCGGCAAGCAGATTCAGGAGAGCATCGAGCACCATCAGGGCCTGAAGGGTGAGGCCGCCAAGAAGGCGGCCATCGAGATGCTGGCCAAGGTCGGCATCCCTGACCCGGAGCGCCGCTATGACCAGTACCCCCACGAGTTTTCCGGCGGTATGCGCCAGCGTGTCGTCATCGCCATTGCAGCGGCTTGCCGCCCGCAGGTGCTGATCTGCGACGAGCCCACCACTGCGCTGGACGTGACCATTCAGGCACAGATCCTGCAGCTGATCCGTGATCTGCAGAAGGAGCTGGGCATGTCGGTCATCTACATCACCCACGACCTCGGCGTTGTGGCGAATGTGGCCGACCGTGTGGCTGTTATGTACGCCGGTCAGATCGTGGAGTACGGCACCGTGGAGGAGATCTTCTACGACGCTTGGCACCCCTACACTTGGGCACTGCTTCAGGCGCTGCCCCAGCTGGGCACCAAGGGTGAGAGCCTCCCCACCGTGGACGGCACTCCCCCGAACCTGTTCAACGAGATCAAGGGCGATGCCTTCGCCCCCCGCAACAAGCATGCGCTGGCCATCGACTTCGTGGCAGAACCGCCGTTCTTCCAAGTGTCCGAGACCCACGCAGCAAAGACTTGGTATCTGGACCCGCGCGCGCCCAAGATCGAGCGTCCGCACTCCATCCAGAACCTTCGTGAGAAAATGGGAAAGATGGGAGGTTCCAACTTAAATGGCTGAACGTGAAAAGCTGATTGAGCTGAAAGACCTTCAGATCACCTTTGGCTCCGGCAAAAAGAAATTCGTCGCAGTGGATCATGTCAATTTCGACATCTACAAGGGCGAGACCTTCTCGCTGGTCGGCGAGTCCGGCTCCGGCAAGACCACCATTGGCCGTGCCATCTGCCGCATCAACCCGACTTCCGGCGGCGACATCTTCTTCAAAGGCCAGAAGATCAATGGCCATATCTCCAAGGAGCTGGACAAGGAAGTCATCCGCAAGATCCAGATGATCTTCCAAGACCCCATGGCTTCCCTGAACGAGCGCGCCAAGGTCGAGTACATCGTGGCTGAGGGTCTGCTGAACCACCACCTGTACAAAGATCAGGAGGACCTGCACAACAAGGTCATGGATGCGCTGCACGAAGTCGGCTTGCTGCCGGAGTTCGCTTCCCGCTTCCCCCACGAATTCTCCGGCGGCCAGCGCCAGCGTATCGGCATTGCACGCGCTCTGGTCATGCAGCCGGAGTTCATCGTGGCCGACGAGCCCATCTCGGCTCTGGACGTCTCCATCCGCGCACAGGTGCTGAACCTGCTGAACACGATGAAGAAGAGCCGCGGCCTGACTTACCTGTTCATCGCCCACGACCTGTCGGTGGTCCGGTTCATCTCGGACCGCATCGCCGTCATCAGCAAGGGCCGCATCGTGGAGCTGGCTGAGGCGGAGGAGCTGTTCCTCCATCCGCTGCACCCCTACACCAAAGCCCTGCTGAGCGCTGTTCCCATCCCCGACCCCGCACTGGAGAAGAACAAGAAGCTGCTTGTTTATGATCCGTCCGTGCACGATTACAGCGTGGATAAGCCGGTCTGGGAAGAGATCGCCAACGGACACTTCGTCTACGGCAACCAGCGTGAGCTGGAAGGCTACCGCAAGGAATACGAAAGCCAGCTCTAAGCTGAACCGCTTTCCGGTATTTTAACACAAATGCCCCGCCGCTTGAGGAAACTCTCAGCGGCGGGGTTTTGTGTTGTAATAGAATCGGGAAGATTTTGTAAATCGTGTTTCATCTGCTTGCAAATTGCACACAATAGCATTATAATAAAGGCAGATAGAACACAGAAAGGAGCTATTCTCTATGGCACAAGCAACACTGACCGCCCGCGTGGACGCAGCGGATAAGATCAATTTTGATGCGTTCTGCTCCAACGTCGGCCTCAATACCTCCACTGCGATCAATCTATTCGTGAAAGCTGTCCTTCGTGAAAACCGCATTCCCTTCGAGATTACCCAGAACCAAGACCCCTTCTACTCAGACGCCAACATGGCACATGTAAAAAAATCGGTTCAGGAGCTCCGCTCCGGAAAAGGAACGGCCCATGAGCTGATCGAGGTTGAGGATGAGTGAAAAGATCTGGTCCGATGAAGCATGGGAAGATTATCTCTATTGGCAGCTTCAGGACAAGAAAACACTGAAGCGGATCAACCAGCTTATCAAGGATATCGAGCGCAATGGTTGCCTTGAGGGCATTGGTAATCCAGAAGCCTTACGGGGTGACCTGCAAGGCGAATTCAGCCGCCGCATCGACGAGAAAAATCGCTTGGTCTATCATATTGAAAATGGCCGTATTTTTATCGCACAGTGCCGCGGCCACTATGGCGACAAATAAATACGGCCAACATAAAAGCGCCCCGCAGACCTTCGGAGAAGGCCCTGCGGGGCGCTTTACGCTTACTTTTGGATTTAGGCGGGAGAAAAAATCCTTACTCCACGATGATGCTCTTACCGCTCATCTCTGCGGGGACAGGGAGGCCGATATAGGGCAGCATGGTGGGGGCGATGTCGGCGAGGCAGCCGCCCTCACGGAGCTTCACGTCGCCGCAGCCGATGGCCACAAAGGGCACCACGTTGGTGGTGTGGGCGGTGAAGGGCGTGCCGTCCGGGTTCTTCATCTTCTCGGCATTGCCGTGATCGGCGGTCAGGAAGGCGCAGCCGCCCGCATCCAGCACAGCGGTGACAACTTCCTTGACGGCGGCATCCACGGCCTCTACGGCCTTCACAGCGGCCTCAAAGACGCCGGTATGGCCGACCATGTCGCAGTTGGCGAAGTTCAGGATGATGACGTCATACTTACCGCTCTCGATCCGCTTCTTGCACTCGGCTGCGACCTCCGGAGCGCTCATCTCCGGCTTCAGGTCGTAGGTGGCCACCTTCGGGCTGGGGATCACGCAGCGATCCTCGCCCTCGTAGGGAGCCTCCACGCCGCCGTTGAAGAAGAAGGTGACGTGGGCATACTTCTCGGTCTCGGCGATGCGGAGCTGGGTCTTGCCGTTCTCGGACAGGTACTGGCCCAGAACGTTCTTCAGCTCCACGGGCGGATAGGCGACCTCGCAGTTGGGCATGGTGGCGTCGTACTCGGCCATGCAGACGTAGTTCACCTGCTTACGGCCGCCGCGGCGCTCAAAGCCGGTGAAGGCGTCGTCGCAGAAGATGCGGGTCATCTGGCGGGCACGGTCGGGGCGGAAGTTCATAAAGATGACGGTGTCGCCATCCTGCACGCGGCCGCCCTCGCAGGTGACGCAGGGCAGAACGAACTCGTCGGTCTTGTCGTTGGCGTAGGAAGCCTCTATGGCTTCGGCAGCGCTGGCATAGTGCTCACCCTCGCCGTAGACGAAGGCAGCGTAGGCCTTTTCCTCGCGGTCCCAGTTGTTGTCGCGGTCCATGGCGTAGTAACGGCCGGAGACACTGGCGATCTTGCCGATGCCCAGCGCATCGAGCTTGGCCTGCAGGTCGGCGAGGAAGCCCTTGCCGGAGTGCGGGTCGGTATCGCGGCCATCGGTGATGCAGTGGAGGTAGACCTCCTTAGCGCCCATGTGCTTGGCCATCTCCAGCACGCCGAACCAGTGGTCTGCGTGGCTGTGGACACCGCCGGTGCCGACCAGACCCATCAGGTGAATGGCCTTGCCCGCGTCGATGGCGGCCTTCATGTTCTTGACCAGAACCGGGTTCTTGAGCATCTCACCGTCCTTGATGGACTTGGTGATGAGGGTGAGCTGCTGGTAGACGATGCGGCCGGCGCCCATGTTGGTGTGGCCGACTTCGGAGTTGCCCATCTGGCCATCGGGCAGACCAACGGCCATGCCGGAGGCGTCGATGGTGGTCATGGGGTACTTTGCCATCAGAGAATCGATGAAAGGCTTGTTGGCGGCGGCCACAGCGTTACCGTAGGTCTCGTTGGGGGTCCAGCCGAAGCCATCCATGATGCAGAGCATTACGGGTTTCTTGGACATAGGTATTCTCCTTTATATTGAACGATCGGACTCAAAAGCGCCCGGCTTCAGCGCTGAAAACGGCGCAGCCGGGCGCTGGGGTGATTCAGGAAATCAGGATTCAGCCGTTGGAAGCAGCGTTGACGATCACGGCAAAGTCCGGAGCCTTCAGGGATGCGCCGCCGATCAGGCCGCCATCGACGTCCTTCTTGCTCAGCAGCTCCTCGCAGTTCTTGGCATTCATGCTGCCGCCGTACTGCACGGTGGTCGCCTCGGCCACGGCCTCGCCGTAGACCTCGCCGATGACCTTGCGGATCTGGCCGCAGACTTCCTCTGCCTGATCGGCAGTGGCGGTCTTGCCGGTGCCGATGGCCCAGATGGGCTCATAGGCGATGACGACATTGGCCATCTGCTCTGCGGTGACATCGCGCAGGGCGATCTTGGTCTGCATCCGGACCAGCTCCTCGGTCACGCCCTCTTCGCGCTGCTCAAGGCTCTCGCCCACGCAGATGATGACCTTCAGGCCCGCATTCAGCGCGGCCAGAGCACGCTTGTTGACGGTCTGATCGGTCTCTGCGAAGTACTGGCGGCGCTCGGAGTGGCCGACGATGACGTACTCGACGCCCAGATCCACCAGCATATCGGCGCTGATCTCACCGGTGAACGCACCGGACTTCTCGAAGTGGACGTTCTCGGCACCGACATGGATATTGGTGCCCTTGGTCTTTTCCACGGCGGTCACCAGATCGGTGAACGGGGTGCAGATGACGACCTCGCAGGAAGCATCCTTGACGGCGGGGATCAGTTCATCCACCAGCTTGGCTGCCTCAGAGGCGGTCTTGTTCATTTTCCAGTTGCCTGCAATGATTGCCTTACGCTTTGCCTTATCCATGATGTCTATCTCCTTCTAATTACCTTCAAAACAAAAGAGGCGCAGCGGCGCATGGCCGCCGCACCTCAGTGATGCTGTTACGAGCGCAGATCAAGCGTTCTGGATGACAGCGATGCCGGGCAGCTCCTTGCCCTCCAGATACTCCAGAGAAGCGCCGCCGCCGGTGGAGATGTGGGTCATCTTGTCGCCCAGACCCATCTGCTGCACAGCTGCTGCGCTGTCGCCGCCGCCGATGACGGTGGTAGCGCCGCTCTCAGCCATAGCCTGTGCCACTGCCAGCGTACCAGCAGCCAGAGTCGGGTTCTCAAACACGCCCATGGGGCCGTTCCACACAACGGTCTTGGAAGCCTTGACAGCCTCTGCAAACAGCTTGGTGGTCTCCGGGCCGATGTCGCAGCCTTCCATATCGGCGGGCATTGCGGTCACGGGCACAACGGTGGTCTCGACGGGTGCGTCGATTGGATCGGGGAAGTCCTTGATGCAGACGGCATCGACGGGCAGGAGCAGCTTGACGCCCTTCTCCTGAGCCTTTGCCATCATCTCCTTGCAGTAATCCAGCTTGGAGTCGTCGCACAGGCTCTTGCCGACCTCATAGCCCTGCGCCTTGATGAAGGTGTAGGCCATGCCGCCGCCGATGATCAGGGTATCGACCTTCTCCAGCAGGTTGGAGATGACGTTCAGCTTATCGGCGACCTTTGCGCCGCCCAGAATGGCGGTGAAGGGACGCTCCGGGTCGTTGACTGCGTTGCCCAGATACTTGATCTCCTTCTCCATCAGGTAACCCACAGCGGTATCCTTGATGTAGTCGGTGACACCGGCAGTGGAGCAGTGAGCGCGGTGGCAGCTGCCGAAGGCGTCGTCCACGTAAGCGTCAGCCAGAGATGCCAGCTCCTGAGAGAACTCCGGCATGTTCTTGGTCTCTTCCTTGCGGAAGCGGGTATTCTGGAGCAGGACAACGTCGCCGTTGTTCATGGCAGCCACAGCAGCCTTTGCGTTCTCGCCCACAACGTTGTCGTCGTCTGCGAAGACCACGGTCTTGCCCAGCTTTGCGCTCAGGGCAGCAGCAACGGGAGCGATGCTGAACTTTGCCTCAGGGCCGTTCTTGGGCTTGCCCAGATGGCTGCACAGGATGACCTTTGCGCCGTCGTTGATCAGCTTCTGGATGGTGGGCAGAGCTGCATTGATGCGGTTCTCGTTGGTGATGACGCCGTCCTTCATCGGGACGTTGAAGTCGCAGCGGACAAGGACCTTCTTGCCGCAGTAATTCTCGTCGTCGATCGTTTTCTTACCTAAACCCATGGTAATAAGCTCCTCTCAAATTCTTTTCATCGGAATCGAATTTCACTCGCTATCGGGGCTTGCCTCCCCGTACACTCTTATTATAAACAAAAAGTGTGATGTTTGCAAGGAGAAGTGATAGATAATTTATTAACAAACTTCGCCTATTCCCTGTGCGAAATGTAGTGATTTTGACCGAAAGCGGCCAAAAAAGAAGCCGTTGCAAAGAACTCCCTCCGTCCCGGCTGCGCCGTGCCAGCTTCCTCTCAGAGGGCGCTGGCATCACGTGAGCGATGGCGGAAGGAGTTTAGCGGAAAAGTTCAGATCCTGCGTTTGATCTTCTGCTTGAATTTGGCCAGATACTCCAGCACCAGCGGGTTTTTCAGCGCGATCAGGATCACGCCGTAGACCGCCACCGACCCCAGCACCGCCGTGAAAATCGTTGCGAGGAGCGGCAGCGGCAGCGCCTTGACCACCGTGCAGACCGCCAGAATGCCAAAGCATCCCACCGCCACCGACCCGACGATCTTCCAATCGAACACGAGCTCCACCAGCCCTTTCGAGTAGTGGATGCACATCACCATGGAACACAGCTCTGCCAGCAGCGTCGTAAAAGCCGCCGCGCTCTCCTTGAAGTACGGGATCAGGACAAGATTCAGGGCGACGTTCAGCACGCCGCTGACGAGGGTGACAAAAAACAGCTCCTTCTCCTTCCGGCAGGGCAGCAGAACGCAGGAATTATACAGCCAGCCAAACAGGCAGACCAACAGAGCCAAGCTCAGGATCTGCAGCGGTTGCACCGCATCCAGATAGCTTTCCCCGGAAATAAAGAGCACCACTTCCCTGCTGAGCAAGATCAGCCCGATGACCGCCGGGGCCACCACGACCATAAGGGCGCTGAAAATATTGTTGAACAGTTGGTTGAACTCTTTTTTCGCGCCGACGCCGGCGTAATGGGACAGACGCGGAATGGAAACGACCAGCACCGCCGAAAGAAGGTTCTTCACGATGCCGTAGATTTTTCCCGCCACGGCATAGATGCCGACGTTGTAATCGCTGCCCAGAATGCCGAGGATCGTCGTGTCCGAGCTGACGTACAGCGTCGTCGCCAGCGTGGAGGCAAAGATGATCAGAATGGGCTTGAGATGGGTCTTCCAGTCGATCTTCCATGTAAAGTGGATGGCGCAATACCGCCGGGCGCGGAAATAGTTGAGGACATTGGAGCCCACCGATGCAAAGACCGAGATTCCCGCATAGATGCAGTAATCGCTCTGATTTTTCACGAACAGGAAGAGTGCGGCGAAGGAAAGGATCTGAAAGATCATGCCGCGCACCGTGATGTAGGTATACTCCTCAAAGATCGTGAAGATCCATTCGGTGCCGATGGTCGTGAAGAAGATCTGCAAGCTCATGATGAGGAGCAGATCCGTATAACCCCGCAATTTGGCCGAACAAAGCATGGTCACAAACAGGGCTAGGTAGGCGATGACCGCTGTGATCATATTGATGGAGAACATCTCCGACGAAAAAGCCGAGAGCTTTTCCCGGTCGTTCACATACTTGGAACCCTCCCGCACCGCATAGGACGAAATGCCCAGCCCTGCAAACAGCAGAAAATAGCCGCACACCGAGTTTGCAAAGTTGACTTTGCCAAGGTTCTCGACCTGCAGGACGTTCGAGGCATAGGGAAAGGTGATGAGCGGGAAAATAACGCCCATCAGCGTTTTCAGCGCATTCATCACCGCATTGAGACTCATTGATTTTTTCATGAGAAAGTGTCCTCGGCTGCATTCCGCGCCAAAAGCGGCACTGCTCTTTTCACAGCCTTTTTCAAATGGCACCACCAGTTGTTCTGGTTAAACCATAATTCATACCATATCCATGCAGCCCGCAGGTCATTTTCCTGAAACAACCTGTAATATGTCCGCTGTCTCGCATTGAATCCGGGCACTTCTTCCGGCAGCATATCTGCCCACTTGTCCACTCTCTCCCGAATCTGCTTTCTTTCTTCTGAAGTCAATGTCGGCACCACCAGTGCATCTTCCCACAGATAGGTTGCTGTCAGGCCGCGCATCCGGCGCATACTGTCCTGCATTGCTTTCGGCATCTCCGGGCAAAAGCGGCAGATATCCGCATGGCTTTTCTCCAGCGCATCCAGATAGTCATTCAGATTTTTTGATGTCTTAGTTTTCATAATACCGTCCGGATTTGCACGATAATAATAGTAGACATCATTCAGGCTGACAAACGTCTCACATTTTTCCGTCAGTTCCGCCATCACATACATATCTTCGAAATTTTTGCCGACCGGGAACAGATTTTCCGGCAGCAGCTTTCGTTTATACAGTCTGCGCCAGACATGATTCGTCACCTCAAGGTCTTCCAAGAGCAACTTGAACATTTCCTGTCGGCCATAAACTCGAACTGCGCGCTTTCCGTCGTATTTTCGGAGCATTTTCCCATTCGGGAACACTTCTGTATACTGGCAGAGCACCATATCCGCTTTGTATTCCACCATGGCATCCAGCATTTTTTCTGCCATTTCCGGTGCGATCCAGTCATCCGAATCCACGAACAACACAAATTCACCAGTTGCAGCTTTTAGCCCGGCATTTCTTGCATCGGATAACCCGCCATTTTTCTTGTGGAGCACGCGAATGCGCTCATCTTTTTGTGCCCACTGTTCGCACAGCTGCGGGCAATTGTCCGGTGAACCATCATCCACCAGTATAATTTCCAGCCGCCGATACGTCTGTCCTATAATGGAACGCACACACGGTTCCAAAAAAGCTTCCACATTGTACACCGGCACAATGACCGATATCAATTTTTCCTGTTCCAATTCTTCTTCCCTGTTTCCTTTATTTCGCTGCGCGGCCGTTTTTCAGCAGAAAAAGCGCGCTGTACAGTCCTCTGCTTTGTTTCAGCAGCCGGTATTTTCTCACAAACCCGCTGTCCAGAAGCCCCTCGGCCTCTGTGCGGAACTCCTGCAGAAATCGCTCCATTTCCGCTCTGCGGCGTTCGTCTTTTCTCAGATACGGGTAGCAGTGCTCTACGATCTTCATCATTGCTGCATCGTTTTCCAACATATCCGGGTACTTTTCACGGATATACCGATACCGCTGACAGCCCATATCCCACTTGTCTTCGTAGAATTTCAGTGTCCGCTTGTGCAGAATGCTGTCGGGCCGCTGGTAATAGAAATAAAGCGGGACGGGACAGTAAACGATGTGCACACACTTTTCAAACAAGCGGTAGGTTGTGCCTAAATCTTCCAGCATCCGCCCATATGGATATTGAATTTCCTGAAACAGACTGCATCTATAGAGCTTATTCCACGCAAAATCGCCAAGCTCTTCCGAGCATAAGATCTGCCGGATGGCTTCTTTCGGCTGAAAGATTTTGGACGACGCTTCTTGTTCCTCTATTGAGGGAAACGCCTCCGTGTCAAATGCTTTCCAGCCCACCGCCGAGATATCCGCTGCATTTTCCAAAAGCTCCCGGTAAAGCACCTCGATCATCTGCGGCGCTATGCCGTCGTCGCTGTCCACAAAGCAGAAATAGCGGCCCTTTGCGTGTTCGATTCCACAGTTTCGTGCATCGGACAGCCCGCCATTTTTCTTATGAATCACCTGCACCCGTGCATCCTGACGGGCATAGACATCACAAATTGCACCACTGTTATCAGTCGAGCCATCATCCACCAACAGGATCTCCAGATCAGAATAGGTCTGGGCAAGGATGCTGTCCACACAGCGGTTTAGGTAATGCTCTACATTGTAGACCGGCACGATCACGCTGATCAACTTATTGTTCATCATGCTTTTTACACTCTCAAATCCCGTGCATTTTTCCGTTCGGCCAGTTCATATACCCAGTAAAACAGGTGCTTGCTGAGCAGCAGCGTCTTCACCTTGATCTTGTCCGCACGCTTTGCCCACGGCTGGCGAATGAGGTCCTGCTGATCCTGCACATAGGCAAGGATCCGTTTCTGTGCCATCGGGTAACTATAGAAATCTTCATCCATGATCTCTTTCAACAGTTTCAGATAGGTCACGAGCTGAAGATAGGCGGCCGCTTCCCGCAGCTCCGGAATTTCCTGCGCAATGAAAGCAGTCACGTCCGAGCTGATGTCCAGCAGCACGAGATTTTTTCGCTGGATGCCGCTGTGCATGATCGAGCCGCTGCGCACGCGGTAATAGTATAATGGAATCGGTGCGATCGCAACGTTCCGGCATTGTGCGATCACATGGTAGATCGCTGCATAATCCTCATAGAGCAGTCCAACCGGGAATTTCATCGTCTGCCAGAGGGAACGCCGATACAGCTTGCCCCACGCTTCGTGGCCGATCTTCTGATGCAAAAGCATCCGCCGCATCGCTTCCTTCATGGGGATGACCTCCCCCTGAGCACTCTCCTCCGCAAAGGTACAGTGACCGGCAAATGCACTCACCTGCCCGATGGCGGCCTCCGCATTGAATGTTTCGCACAGCGTCTCCAGCGTCTCGACAGCTTTGGGGGCAAGCAGATCGTCACTGTCCACAAAGGCAAGGAACTCGCCGTGAGCCTCCATGAGCCCCATATTCCGGGCATCGGACAAGCCGCCATTTTCCTTATGGAACACGCGGATGCGCTCATCCTGTGCCGCATATTCCTCGCAGAGTGCACCGCTCTGATCCGTAGATCCGTCATCGACCAGCAAAATTTCCAGATTCGGGTAGGTCTGGTTCTGTACACTCTCGATACAGGCTTTCAGATAGTCCTGCGTATTGTAGACCGGAATGATGACCGAAACCAGCGGCTTTTCTTTGCCCACGTCACAGAGTCTCCTTTCCTTTCCCCAATGGAATTTTTACGACCCAATTTTCTTTTTTGTTGTCTGCATCCCGGTACGCCAGATACATGCCCAGCAGCAGGAAAGCCAGCGTATCGCCGCCGCGGAACTGAAGCAGAGAGGCCCCGCAGTAGGTAAACAGCGCCGCCACAAACGGGTCGTGCAGCAGCTTTTTCTTTTCCATCCAGAAGAACCGGACGACCAGCACCAGATACGTTGCCCCGCCCAGCCAGCCGCAGTCGATGAGGTTCTGCAGATAAACATTGTGGATATTATCTTCCCCATAGGCGAAGCCCGCCACGCCGGAAAGTGCTTTCATGCAGTTGCCCACACCACAGCCAAAGGGATAGGCCTTGCTTGTTTCAAGCGCGTAGGTCCACATTCGGATACGCCCCGCATTGCCCGCATCTTCCATGCCATGAAGGAAACGATTCAGCGAGCGCAGGACCAGCGACTCCAAAAGGCCGGACCCCCACAGAGCCGCGACCAGTGCAGCGCAGAGCACCAGCACCGTGATCCGCACCTTCCGTTCTTTCAGCCGCTTGAACTGCGGCAGCAAAAGCCAGAGGATCGCCGCTGCGGCGATCAGCATTCCCGCGCGGCTCCCATACAGGAATGAAAGCATCAGGTTCGCACCCGCATACAGCCACTTCCAGCGGCTCCGGCAGAAGAAAAAAGCCAGCAGTCCCAGCCAGCTCGACTCAATGTTGGAACCTCCGCCGATGATCATTTTCACGCCCCATGGGTGCGCCATTCCCTCCGTCCGGAGATAATCCAAAAATCCCTGATAGCAGATCAAATTTTTGATCAGGATCACGATCATCAGAATGCTTGCCGCGCCGGACACGATGTCCAGCCAGTCATCCTTGGAAAGGTCTGCGCCAAAATTTGCGCAGAGCACGACCAGATACAAGCCGAAGATGTAGTTCAGCAGCAGACTATTGACACCAAACTCGCTCCGATGAAGCAGAGAGACAGCCGTTGCATAGGCCACATACAGCAGAACCGGGCGGTTGACCCTCAGTTCTTTTTTTCTGCACAGAAACGGCAGAAACACAAGCGAAAACACATGGACCCATTTCAGCGAAGCACCGGAACCGATGGAGGCGAGGGTCAGGTTCTGAAAACAGGCCAACAGGAAAAGCGCTGTCAGCAACCCCTTTTCCCAGCCGTGATCTCTCCGCAGCTTTTCCATTCAACTTCTCCTTTTATCTTGTTTTCCCTCTCCACTGCGTCCGGTCATACACAAAGCGCAGCAGCGGATAGCCTCCATAGGAAAGCAGCGCCGCCAGCCGCGCCTTTTTTCGGGCGTTGGGGTCCCGCACCACCGCACTGCGGCAGCGGACCACTTCCTTCCAGAGCAGTTTACGCTCCGGTTCATGGGCCTTATCCCGGATCTGGAACAGGATGTTGCAGACCGTGCTGAGGTAGCGGCACTCCGCCGCCTGTTCCAACGGAGGGTGATCCCGCCGGACATTTTCCATCATCGCGCGGCAGTGTTCCACGCCGTCCAACTTCTTCGGGTCGAACGCCGCATTCTGGATGCTGGCAGCACGCTGAAAATAGTAGTAATCCACATTTCCGATCCATGCGACGCGGGCCGCCCGCTTCAGCACTTCGTACGCGACCGGGATATCCTCGTAAAGCTTTCCGACCGGGTAACGCAGCCCTTCGAACAGCTCCTTTTTATAAAGTTTCGTCGGGGTCGAGGTCTCCACGCCGTCCTGATAAAGCATCCGCCTCAGGCACGCTTCCGGGGTCAGACTCTGGAAATTTTCCAGTTCTGCCGCGGGCTGCGACTGGATGCCCCTGCCCTCAAACACCTCTTCAAAGCAGCTGACGGCGATATCCGCATCGGCTTTTCTGAGCGCCCGATAGAGGTTTTCCACGTAGTAGGGCGACACCCAGTCGTCGCCGTCCACAAAGGCATAGTATTCCCCTTGGGCCGCATCCAGCGCCGCATTCCGGGCGTCAGACAGGCCGCCGTTCTTCTTGTGGAGCACTGTGATTCGTGGGTCCTGCGCGGCATACCGGTCACATACTTTCCCGCAGCCATCGGTGGAGCCGTCGTCCACCAGAAAAATTTCCAGATTCTTATAGCTCTGGCCCAACAGACTTTCCACACAGCGGTCCAGATATGCCTTTACATTATAAATGGGAACGATGACGCTGATGAGCGGTTCCATATCGGTTTCTCCTGTTATCCCAAAAGGCTTTGATAAAATGCTTCCAGCTTTTTCGCTTCGACCGCAATATTAAAGCCTTTTTCGGTCATTTGCCGTTCCGTATTGCACCGCGTGGTCCGTTCCGCCGTTTCCAGCACTTTCTGTGCCCATTTCCGGGGCGGTTCTGACAAACTGATGAACTGCGTCGATTCCAGCAGTTTCGTTTCCTGTGAAATATCCGTCGAGCAGATCAATGGCAGCGCGCAAGCCTGTGCCTCCACGCCCACCACAGGCAGACCCTCATAACGGGACGGCAGAACGAACGCATCCATCGCCTGATAGTAGCGCTCGATCTTTCTGCGGTTACCCAAAAAGAGGACCACGTCCTGCAGCCCCCGGCGGTTCACTTTCCGGCGGATGACACTCTCCATCTCGCCCCGGCCGATCAGCATCAACACTGCCTCCGGCCGCTGGCGATGGATCTCCTCGAACACATCGATCAGGAACTCATGGTTTTTCTGGTAGCAGAAGCGGCCGATGTGGCCGACCACGAATTTGCCTTCCAGCCCCAGTTCCTTGCGCAGGGCTGCCCGCTTCTGGGCGTCGAAGGAGAACTTTTCCAGATCAATGGCATTGTTGAAGACCCGGAACTCCGAATCCCCGTAGAGCCAGCGCCCGGCGGATTCCGAACAGGCACAGAGCTGGGTTGGGTAAATTTTTGCGAACGGGCGGAGCAGATACTTGACGAAATTCTTCTTCGTTTCGCCCTTGCCCGCCACCGAGTGATTGTGCACGATGCGGTTGGGCACCCCGGCGCGCTGTGCTCCCCACAGAGAGAACACGCCCAGCGTATTCATGTGCGAATGGACAATCTGGTATTGATTTTTCCGGAACAGCTCCATGATCGCCGTTTCGTACTGGACCAGATGGGTATACCGCGGCACCAGATAGACGTGCCCACCCAGCCGCTCGATCTCCTCCTGCTGGGGCACGGCAGAGCCTTCCAGCGCGAAGAAGTCAAACTGGACTTTGGAGCGGTCGATGTGGCGGTAATAGTTCATCACGACCATCTCGACGCCGCCATAATTCATATCTGTCATCATTTGGGCGACCCGGATCGGCGTACTCTCAGACACGTTTTTCCCTCACATTAAATCAATTCTTTCCGGCCGCAGTCCTCATACCAGTCCCGGAAGCTTTCCTCCAAGGTATAGTGGAAGCGGTAATCCGTTGCGGCCAGCTTTTTGCCGCAGATATTGGTGGAGACCATCAGCTTTTTCACGCGGGCCGGGTGGATGCCAACCTTTTTGCCGCCGATGGGCCCCAGCACCGCCGCCGCGAACAGCAGCAGCTTGCCGGGGATCAGCGGGACATAGGACTTCATCCCCGTGGCCGACTGCATTGCGGCGCAGATCTCCTCGATGGTATAGGCCGGCTCGAAGGTGCAGTTGTAGAGGCCCACGCCGGGGAACGAGTGGTCGATCATCCGATACTTGAAGAAGCGGACCAGTTCCTTGACGTAAATGCAGGCTTTGATGGTGTCCTTCCGCCCGGCGTAGAAGAAATAGTGCTTCTTCTGGCCCTTGTACAGGCGGGTCATGTTGCCGTGCTCGCCTTTGCCGTAAACGATGCCGGGGCGGACGATGGTGAGCTCCCGCGCCGGGTCCTTGGCCTGCCAGATCTGGTGGATCTTTTCCGCCACCAGCTTGCTGATGCCGTAGGGCGTATTGGGCATGGGGATCGTTTCCTCGGTCTTCAGCTCCTCCGCCGCGCCGTAGGGGGCGATGGAACTGGTAAACAGGATCTTCCGGATGCCGTACCGTTCCGCAAAGGCGGTCACATGCTCGGCACCGAGGATGTTCGTTTCAAAATAGGCTTCGTCCGGGTGGCCGGGCGTGCGGTGGACCGCCGCAAGGTTGAAGATCACGTCCTCTGCTGTCGGTGTAAAGTCCAGCGTGAGGGGCTGACGGACATCCGCGCGGATATACTCGACCCCTTCGTTTTTCTCCACGATGCCCGGTACGACGCCCTCTTCGCCGGGCATGACGAGATCCAGATCGTAGATCTTATCCCCCGGCCGGACACACTCCTGCCGCAGCAGGTGAATCAGGTGGGTTCCGATGAACCCCGACCCTCCAAAAATGATGTAGTTCATTTATTTTGCACCTTTTCCCGCAAACACGACCCATACGGTTTTGAAGAGGATGCGGATGTCCTCCCAAAGGGTCCAGTTGTCTATGTACTGCACATCCAGACGGACCACTTCCTCGAAGTCCTCGATGTTGCTCCGGCCGCTGACCTGCCACAGGCCGGTGATGCCCGGCTTCATGGAAAGGCGGCGCTTGTGGTGGCTCTCGTACTGGTTGTACTCATCCAGCGTAGGCGGGCGGGTGCCCACAAGGCTCATGGAACCGCGGAGAACATCAAAAAACTGCGGCAGTTCGTCGATGCTGGTCTTTCGGATGAAGCGACCCACCTTGGTGATGCGGGGATCGTCCTCCATTTTGAACATCAGGCCGTTCATTTCGTTCTGGGCCATCAGCTCCTTCTTCCGCTCCTCGGCGTCCACATACATGCTGCGCAGCTTGTGGATGTAGAACACACGGCCGTTCCGGCCCACGCGGCGCTGCTTGAAGATCAGCGGGCCGGGGCTTTCCAGCTTGAGCGGGATGGCCACGATGGCAATGATGGGGATGCTGATGATGCAGCCCACAAGGCCGCCGAAGATATCCAGCCCGCGCTTCAGGATCTGGTCGTGGAGCTTGAGTTCCCCGGTGCCCATGGTGACCACATTGCCCCCGGCACAGCGGCTCAGCACCCGGCTCATCCGCACGGCGCTGGTCTCGCTGCAGCACGCCTCTTCGATCCGATCCAGAACCGGAAGCCGGAAATGGACCGTCAGGCCCATGCTCTCGATCTCCTCCAGATAAGGCACCAGCGTATTGCTGCTTTCCGTCGGGACATCGATATAGATCTCATCCAGCGCCGCCTGACGGAGCCAGTCCATGAAGGTATCGTAATTGGCCTTGATCGCGACACCCTCGATCTCGCCCGTCACATCCTCGGCCACGGCTTCCAGCACCGCGATGCCGGTAAGCTGCTTCGACCAGTCCTTTCGGAGGTCTTGGATGATGACCGGGGCCTGCTCCCGCGTTGTCACGATGCCGACCAGACTCCGGAACCCCTTGGTGTACTTCGAGCGGGTCAGCAGCTTTTTGAGCAGCGCATGGCTGCCGCACATCATAAAAATGTTGACGAGAGGCACTGCGATCAGGAAATAGCGCGAATCCAGCATGGTGGCCTTGGTCAGCGCCAAGCACGCCACATCCAGCAGAGCCAGCAGCGTATTGAAGCCGACCGCGATCTCCACTTCCCGCGTGCTGCTCCGGGTAACGATATTTTCGCTCTGGTCGAAAACGAAAAAGGTCAGAACGTAGGCGATGAACAGCATGACACAGGCTTCCAGCACCAGCCGCGGCTCCCGAAAGTCCGTCATCTTACCGAACAGGCCATCCATGATCAGCCACGCCACCGCCACACTGGCCACCAGCGAGACAAAATCGGTCACAAACAGACATCCATATTGCAATTTTTCACGTCTTGTAATCATAAAAATTTCTTACTCCTTACCGTTGTACCCTGCGGCGGCCTCGTTTCCGCCCGCTTTGTCCGGGTACTTCCCGGCCCGCGGCACATAGATTTTTACACCAAACCCAGTCTATCCTATCTTTGTAATTTTAACATACTATGGAGTTGCTTTCAATAGATCGTGCCGAATTTTGCCCGTTTCGCCCGGCCGCAATTTTCCTGCGCAGATAAAAAAGCTCCCCCTCCCACCGGTCACCCGGCAGGAGGGGGAGCAAAAGCCTTTTTTATAGCAATTCAACTTTTTAATGCAACAGCAACAACGTTGAATTGCATATCGCAAATATGCTGCTTGAATGTTGCGCTAATTTCTTGACTTGCGATAGAAGGTCAGGAACTCAATCAGCAATTCTCAGCGAAGCACTTAATGGTACGAACCATCTGAGAGGTGTAGGAGTTCTCGTTGTCGTACCAAGACACGACCTGAACCTGATAGGTGTCGTCGCAGCTACGCTGAATTTTTGCACTTTTCCAAGTAGTTCTTCACAGTTTCGTAACAACAGTTACAGTACCAGACCATACCGTTGTCGTACCAAAACCGGTTTGTTCGTACCGGAATTATATCACGTTTCAGCGTCATTTGCAAGGTTTCCGTCAATTTTACATCCGACCTGCATTTTTCTCATATTGGGAAGTCTATTTTCACGGAACACATAGTTCGGAGCGTCCGGGGCCCGGAGCACCGCCGGGGCATTTGCTCTGCCCAGATGCGCTCCTCTGATGTCTCTTTTGCTAAAATTTCACCGGACATGATTTTAGGCTATGGTGTGGGAAGCAATACTTTTGTTTGATATAAAACATGTATTAACTTATGAGCCGACAGTTACATATATAAGCACCCGCATACTCCATCTTCCGAACACTGGTAGATAACCCTCTGCGGCATCCCAACAGGCTTTCCATTTCCGTCATTCATGTACATCCTGCACTCCTCACTTTTTCTATATAAACAGCAACAAACCCACGGCGGATCGCACAAAGGCAATCCACCGTAGGCTTGAACTCTCCTGCAATCTTTATTTGCTGCTCCTTTTTGTGGGTCAAAACAGAGCTTCCAAAAGCCACCTACATATAACCCTCAGGATTTCCCGCTTCTTGCAGTTTTTCAACAAATAAAACATTTGAAGGACAACTCAAGCCGTCAAAACCATTTAGTTATCGTAGGTTTTCTTGGTTGACCCTATGCGGTTGTCAAGTAAGGAACAAAAATTTTTGTAAAAAAAAAAGCCCTACAAGGCTTTCAATCGGTTCTTACACCAATTTGAGCCTTGTAGGGCTTATCTTCTTATTCATAATTCGGGGGCTTAACCTGACTACAGATGGTATTATTCCAGCACACACCAATCGCCTGAACTGAAATACACTGCTCCCACGTACAGCATTTTTATGGACGAAGGCCCTTCACAAGAGTCTGAAATTCCTGTTCTGTATCCACAAAGTGGTAAGGCGCATACTCACCATACGCTGTTGGCCTGCTGATTGTTACAAGCTGTACTCCCTTATATCCAACCTCTTTGTTCAATTCTCTTTTTAATTCCACCAGATGCTTCCCATGCGTCGTTTTTAGAGCAAAACAACCATGTGCATTACGATCTTTTGCTACTAAATAGCACATTATTCAGCACCTCCTTAAATTCATGTTCATTCCGAATCAATCCATTTTCATACTTTTCACGCATTATCTTCCCTGTTTCCACGGGATAATTCTTTTTATATTGCTCTTTTTTCGGCATCATGCCGTCATTTAAATTGATGTTTTCCCCTGTCACCAAATCATTTGCCTTCAATAGTTTTCAATTCTTCAAGGTAATAGTCACCATGATAGAATTTAGAAACATCCATATCAAGAGCTTCAACTACCCGACAGGCCAAGCCAAAAGAGGAAGTCAAAATATTTCTTTCCCCAGATTCCAGCCTTTGATATTGACGTAAAGTTATATTGGCTCGATCAGCAACCTCTTGTTGCGTCATCCTTAACATTTGTCGTCTTTCCGATAAGACAGCCGCTGCTGTTGGAATTATCGTTTGAAAACTATCTAAAATTCCACCACTCATAATATTGGTTCCCTTCATCACGTCCATTTGGACGTATTATACAACCAAGTGGACGTGATGTCAAGTTGTACACTTTTGAGGCGAGAGGGCACTTTGTTCATCTTTTTCAAGCGAAATGATAACTGCATTTTTCTCGGCATCATACCGTCCTTTAAACTGATGGTCTTTTCCTGCCGCCAGACCATTTGCTTCCAGCAACACCTGAATGAACTGTATTCCGTTAATCATCATCCGACACTGCCCATCGGTCAGCAGCCTGTCCGGGACCTTAAAGGACATGGGATGCTCCGCAGCACACGGCGTGATTGCAATAGACTTCCGATCTTTCCTCTGCAAAACGCAGATATAGGCCGGACTTCCAAGAATACGGATAACATCTTTCCCAACATTCATTCTCCGGCTTTCCGCCGGAATTGTCACTCGCAGGTGCATAACTCGTCCAGAATTCATGTCGGCATTCCTCTCCCGTCAGACTCATAACTCGATTGCTGCATATTCACAGATTGTTCCGGCAAATGGGGTAGCACTGTATTTTCCGGTGGTTCGCTTTTCTGTCTCATTGGTGGCTTCGGCGCTGTATTCTCTTCCTGCACAGGCTCATCCAATACCGCAGAGCCCTGATACCCAATGAAGTCTTCAAACATGTTCATCTGATGGTCTGCAATATAGTCATTATAAGATTTTCCGATACGGTTCTTATAGGCATCCGGGAAGAATTTCATCTGCTTTTTCTTCATTTCACCAGTAAGCGGATCCGTATATTCCTGTGGCTTCGGGGTGAACATGATTGCTTCTTCCAAATCAAACAACATACAAAGACCCTGATCTGAATTAGCCACCCGTCCAAGCACTTTATAACGGCATTCCCGATTCCAGTTCATGAGCCTGAAGATATTTTCCACAAATTCCAATGATGTAATATCCTTATTCACCCAATTTTCGTCGTTCTGTCGTGCCCATTCAACAGACGCGCTGTCCTCTTCCGGGCACATAATCAACGCAAGCCGCTTCTTATTGGGGTGCAAAATCGGAAGGACATACTTGATTCCTTCAAAAAGCCGAATGCACGCCATATTAAATTTCATAACACCATATTTTATGCTCACTGCAGGTTTATTCAGCATGGAAAACTGGGTGCGCGGCGGAAGTTCATAGCCATCGAACTTTTCGTACTCCAGTTCTCTTTTATGTTCTTTCCGTATCTGTGCAAGTTCACGAATCAAGGAGATTTCCCGAACGCTCAGTTCCTGCGCCCTGCTTTTTTCTTCCATTCTATAAGTTCCTCCTACATCGACATCAAAAGATCATCCAGTTCACGTTGAACTTCATTTCTGCTTGGAATTGCACCAATCATGGGATTTTCTACGACTTGGCCAGATTCCATCACATCACTAACTGTAATGCTCTGAACCCATTTACTCCGATATAACCGGCATTTCAGATTCATCGAACAATTTTCTTGTTCATACTGATTTTTCCCAGTCAAAATCCGGGACTCATCTAATTCAAAAATCAGAAATTTTGCATTTCCCTGACCCCGGCAGATACCACGGCACTGGTAACGGCAATTCATTTTCCAGTTCAACGTTTGAAGAATTAGGCCAGAAAACGCTCTGGCTGAAAAGGCACTATGAACGTCATTGTCATCTTGCCAGTGCATCGCCGTTGAAGAGCCCTGATCGCTCTTTCGCAAAATCACGACCTGCAGAATCGGATGATAGAGCAGTTCCACATATTCGTAGTTGTCCAGCCGGGTGTGGCATGCCTTGCTGAAACGGATTCCATTTTTTGAGATTGTCATGACCGGGCTGCTTTGATTGATAAAACATATGCCAGATACCGTCAAATAATCAGATGGCAATGCCATATCCAACTTCTTTCCAGACCGCATTTCTGCCATCTTGTTCAGTTTCGCCACCTCTTCCGGCAGATAGGTGCTCAGGCAAAGGCTGCGGATGCTTTCGGCATTGATACCGTTCCAGTTCGGATGGATACCCACAAAGCCTTTCAATGCTCCCTGCCGGATTACCACAATATCCTGCACACCGCACTTTTTGCTGCTGGATGCCACAAGATGTGCAGCCCGTGCAATTTCCGGCGAAACAATCGCTTCGTGATGCTCCGGGACATAGGCAGAGCAGCGATTCCCATTATTCTTTGTAACCTTGCCCAGCTTGTAGTCCACCACGATGCTCTTCCGGGCTTCCAGATCACCCCAACGGCGTTCATTCTTCATGATGTTTGCCACCATCACACCGTTCCACTCCTGCCTGCCGCGCAGGGTGCTGCGCTTTTTCTGCGTCAGGATCATTGCAATCTGATCGTAGTTATACCCTTGAATAAATGCCAGAAAGATAAACCGCACCGTCTTTGCTTCTTCCGGCTCAATTACCAACTGTCCATCTTTGGTATGCCGATACCCCATCAGGTCAGCCACCGGGTACTGACCTGTCATAATGCGCTGATCATACGAAAGGATCATCCGGCGGCTCTTGTTGCCCGATTCCCAGTCTGCCAAAAGAGCCTGAATGTCAAGACTGTATTGACTGCTTGGATTCAGCGTGTAGATGTTTTCCGTTTCAAAGTACACGCCAATGGGATGTGCCGGGTGCATGGTTTTCAGGGCCGCGATCTGCGTCATGCAATCTGAAAAATTCCGAGCAAAACGTGAAATGCTGGCACAGATAATCAAATCCATCTTCTGGTCTTTGGCATCTCGCATCATGCGCTTAAACGCATCACGTTTTCGCAGTGAAGTACCCGATTTTCCTTCATCGCTGTAAATATCCTGCAAATTCCAGTTTTCCGTTTCTGCAATCTTTTTGGTGTAATACAGAGTCTGATTTTCAATGGAGGAAATCTGTTCTTCGCTAGAGGTGCTGACACGGGCATAAACCGCTACACGCTTCAGGTCGCTGTCGTAAATCGACGGTGTCGGTTTCGCCGGACGAAAGTAGTCTTTTGCCGTTTTCTGGCCCTGTTCTGCCTGCTTATGGATTCTGTCCCGAATTTCAGCTTTTCTCTTTTCGGACTCCAAATGCCTACTCTGCCAGTCTGCTCCACACGGCAGCATGTCCACATCTTCTGCTGGGATATGTTCTACGTTCATTTTTCTTCAGCCTTTGTCATTTCATCTTCCAGTCGAATTCTCCACTCAAGATAATCTTTCCTTCGGATTGATGTGTATTTTTCGGCCAATTCTTTCAAGTTCTGACGCTGATTCTCAACATCAAGAATCGTGTCAATTCTCTGGTCGTCATCATCTGTAACAATGTCCACCCGCATCGGCAAATCAAACAGATATTTCAGCAGAAAACAGAAATCACAGGTATTCGCTGCAAGGTAGGCCCTTGTCTGTGAAAAAATCAGATTGACGGCACCCTTTTTGCAATCTTTGAGCAGATGCACCATTTCCGGGCGTTTATAAATTTCCTTATTCCCTGTGATGTCAATATAGACACCAACCAGCCTTTTATCCGCATTATCCCTAAACTTTTCAGCATAGTAGGAACTATGATAGGCTACTGCTGCATCCTTAGAGCGTTCCCACAGTTTTGCAAGTTTCACATAGCCACCAACCTTATACTTGCGGTCCATTCATAGCACCTTCTTCCAGCTGAACACTCCAATACCATCTCCGCTTCTTCTGGTAGCAGTGGATTCCCATTTCCGTTTTTACCATCCGCGCCACTCGTTTGCTGACACCCTCATTGTCCAGACGGCAATAAATTTCATTTGCGCTCATATCGCCTTTTTCAAGGAAATGCTTGATCCAGTAGGCAGCTTTCTGTTGCTCTGTATCAAATTTAGGTTCGGCGTCCGACTGTTGTTTTTCAAAAAGCTGTGGCCTGCATTCCAGCCATCGAAAGCCCTTGTCGGCAGAAATGGAAAAGCGGATGTCTTCTGCCGTAGGCGCAAGACTGTTTTTGATTTGATGTACGATTCTTATATCAGGATTCTCGGTATCTCGCTCCACCTGCAGGACGCTTCGTGCTGCTGCCACAACATCAATACTGCCAAGGCTGCGGTACAGCCCTTTGGAGCCTTCTTTTTTGTTGAGGTGTCCAATCAGAACGATAGCGCAGTCGTAACCAGCAGCCCACATTCCAAGGCGGCGCATGAGTTTCCGCGCTCTGCCTGCAATTTGCAAATCCGAATCGCTGCCAAGATAAGCCTGAATCGGATCGATCACGACCAATCGAGGCCGAAATTCAATGATTGCCTGACGGATGCGCTCATCGTCCAATGTAAGGCCGTTATAAACTTCTTCGTTGATGAAAGCAATCTTCCTGCAGTCTGCTCCGCAGCGTTCCAAGCGGGGCTTAATCGTGTCTGAAACACCATCCTCTGAGCACTGATAAATCACTTTTTGCGGCGTACCAATTTTGCATCCGTCCGGGGTCTTACCTCCTGTTGAAAGTTCCGCAATCAGATTCATCATCAGGGTAGATTTTCCATCGCCGGGATCACCCTGCAGAAGTGTGATTTTCCCGATTGCAATAAAGGGATACCACAGCCACCGTACATCCGTTGACTGAACTTCGCTATACAGTGTCAGCAGCCGTTCCATTTCGTTTTCCCCACTTTATTTTCGCAGCTTGATTTCATGCTTTTATTATACTCTTATCAGATGATTTTTTCTGTGAAGTGGCACTTCACATGTGCAGCAAATTGTGATGTAACACTTCACAAAATTGCCTCAGAACACACGACCGCTAGGGGTGGCCCCGCCAAATTCTGAGCCACATTTTCATCATTTTCTCTATACAAATGAAAGTACATCCGTTAACTGAACCCCGCTGTACAGCGTCAGTAACTTTTTCACTTCGTTCTCGCTCACATTATCGTGCTGTTCAATTTTATGGTTTTATTATACACCTGTCAGATAATTTTTCTGTGACCCAGCAGGTCACTTGTTCCTTAAAATGTGACCTACTGGGTCACATTTTGGCCTCAGAAGCCATCTCCGCTAGAGGTGAAAAACGAAAATTCTGACTTCTATGTTGGCTGCTCTTTTCGTTCTTCTTGATTCGTTTTTCCATAGGCCAGATAATAAAAGTACTCTTATGCGGGCATTCGAAAGGAAGATTTACTTATGTCCGTCAATTATGTTGCTTTGGGAAAACGTATTGGTTATTTCAGAATGCAGTGTGGTAATATCACCCAGGAAGCCTTAGCCTCTAAAATCAATCGCAGTCGTGAATTTCTGGCCAAAATTGAAAAAGGCACAGAACACCCCAGCGTTGCCACTCTGGTCGATATTGCCGACGCCCTCTGCATTTCCATTGATGATTTGTTGATAGACAGTCTTCACTATTCCGTTTCAACTTCCAACACCGAATTGCATCGTCTGTTATTGGACTGCAACGAAACTGAGCAGGAAATCATTATCCGCACGGCGAAGGAGTTAAAGGCCACTCTCGTCAGCCTTGGAATTTAACATCCATCCGTATTAAAATCACAAAATAAAAAGGCCCGCATAAGCCGCAGACGCACCCTCGAATCATCTTGGGTGCTGTCTGTGGTTTATGCGAGCAGTTATTATGTTAGCTTATTCTCTTACTATCAAGCAGGCATATTGTTACTACGTTCACTCCGCTTCATTCCCATAAAAGGAGGAACAGAAGCACGGCTCAGTCCTTTCTCATGGGCTTTCATCAGCTGGTACTCGTGCGTAGCCACTGCATCAATAAATTCACGCTGCTTCGGTGTTGCATGGTAATAATCTGTTTTAAAGCGTTTGCATACGCCAAATAAAACATTCAAATATTCCATTGTATCATTGCTCATAGGAGCAACCTGCAGCTCAAGTTCTTGATCTTTCATACTGAACCCTCCAATCTTTAAGATAAGTAGGTACTGAAAATTTCTTGTGCGCCTTCATCAGCCAGCATAAGCAGCTTTGGGCCTCCCGAATGTGGCTGAAAAATCGGAACTGCATGAAAATCTTTGATGTAGTGATCATACAGTTCATCTGTTTTTGCTTCAAAGGTAACAATGCCGCCATGCCCACTATCAATTGACAATTGAATACCATAGGCAATCATCATTCGGCCAATGCCTGCGTATTTCCGCACTGTGCTAATTGTCGGATTACTCTCAGGATGCGCTTCAATATTAGCAATAAAAACAGATATTCCGTGATCATCTTCTCGATATGCACCCAATGCTACAATTTCGCCAGCATCTGTTTTCGCCGCATACTTTTCCAGCTTTGGATCGCGGATAAATTCACTCGTCCAATCAGATTGCCACTTTTCCTTTGTAGAGGTCAGGTCTTCGTTGGTTGCCGATTCAATATCAATCTCAATTTGTTTCCCGGTCTCGTTTTCTACCACATAGTACTGGAGAACCATTTCCTCCACACTCCCTTCTATAGTTATTGTAGCATGAACTTTTCAAAAACGCAAATATCATTTCTCACTCTGCTTCGTAACTTTTCAGTACATCTTCAAATGTAAAACGAATTTTCACGCACTCATCGTTGAAAACCTCAATGCGGTCAATAAAGGTTTCCACCACATTCTGCGACAGGTGCATCACATCGCCAGCTTCTCCCACCGTATTCATCACGGCTTGCAAATTATCCGTATCCTTCTTCACAGGCTGGAAAATTTGATTTTTCTCGGTACGCAGCCTTTGAATCTGCTCCATCTTATCATCTTCCTGCACTCTGTAGGCATCTCTCTGCCGGATGAACTCTTCCTTACTCATATTCCCGTCGGCATACTGCTCATACAGTGCAACACGAAGTTTTACGAGCTCTGCCTTTTCTGCACTCAGCTTTTCTTCCTGCCGTTCCAGTGCGGAAAAGCAAATCAACGCTTTGCGTTCCCGTTCGTGCAGGATTTCCAGTACATGCTCCGCCTGCTTTATCTGCACTGTCAGTGCGTTTCGGACAATCTCTTCCAGCAATTCCTCAGAGATCGGGATTCGCTTGCAAGGGCTGTCCACCGCTGTGGCCGAAAATCTGCAGTTAAACGAGGGGCCAAGCTTCTTGAGTACACGATATTTCATCAGCTTCTGGCAGTAGCCGCAGTAGACCTTACCTTTCAGTGGATACTGGTGTTTTGTGTAGTTCCCGGCCTGGTGCTTCCCGTTCTGCAGCATAATGACCTTTTGTGCCTGCTCAAATTCTTCCGTGGTCACAATGGCGGCATGGCTGTCCTCAATTCGTACCTGCTGTTCCAAGGGAGCGCGCAGCACCCGATGTTTACAGGGAACCGGCATAATGAATTTCGCGCCCACATAGGTGCCCTTATACTTCTCATTTTTCAGGACATGATAAACCGTCCCGCTTGTCCAATGGCTGCGCTGCAAGTCCCACGCTTTCTGCTCACTGTACACATGGTTTTCCGCCACATGATATGTTGCCGGGGTCGGGATCTGCTTTTCATTCAGGATTTTTGCGATGGTGCCTGTTCTGTTGCCCTGCAATGCCAGTTCAAAGATCAACCGTACATACTGGCTGGCTACCGGGTCGAGGATCAGCTTATGGCAATCGTTCGGGTCCGGCAGGAATCCAAACGGGCGGTATCCTCCGAGATACATTCCTTTCTTCTGCATCACATGGTCGGCTGCTGCGATTTTGGCGGAAAGATCACGGCTGTAGGATGCGTTGATGATGTTCTTGATGGCTACTTCCAGCCCTCGCACATCGTTTCCGGCCTGCATTCCACTGTCATACCCATCGTTGACAGAGATAAAACGAACGCCCAGCAATGGGAAGATCCGCTCCATATAATCGCCTACTTCAATATAGTCACGGGCGAACCGGGAAAAGTCCTTTACGATAATCGTTTTCACCTTTCCGTCCTGTGCATCTTGAATTAGCCGCTGAAACGCAGGACGTCTTGCAGATGTGCCGGAGTAGCCATCGTCCACGTACTCCTGACGCGGCTCTGCGGCCAGTTCGGGGCGGACCATGATGTACCCCTCTACCAGTCCGCGCTGGCCCTGAATGCTGTTGCTCTCGGTCTTATCTGTTCCCAGATCCTCGTCCGCAAGAGAAAGTCGATAATAGGTTCCGATCATTTTCCACTCACCGCCCTTCAAACGGATAAATCAACTCTGCCTTTACAATTTCCGCAGCACGATTTTCCAGATTATTCATACGGCGTACCCATTCCACCTGGTTCTCTTCTTTCAATTTTTCCGAAATGCCCTCCCGCTGGCTCAGCTGCTCAATCAAAACCTCATATCGCTCTGCTGCCTGCTCTTCCACATTTGCCAAAACAGTATCCAGTTTTCCACTCAGCAGCAGGCTCTGATAATAGGCTGCTTTTCGCAGTTTCAGGTATGCCTTGTGCAGCATTCCCCAGCGACCAACCGGACGAGTCCGTGGCAGTTTCAAGGCTGGCAGATAATAATCACCCACCAAAACATATTCCATTCCTGTCCGGGCATCATAGATTTTTTCTTTCATTGTCTATTCTCCTTTTTCATCACAGTAAAAATTCTGTGTAAGTGGTTTTCCTGCGGTCCACTTCAATTTTCTTTACATACTGCAGCAGATTATCTACCGTCAAAAGGACTTCGGTGTTTCCTGCGATCTGCTTTTTCTGCTGCAATTCTTCTTGAACAACGGCCAGTTCTTTCTCTCTTTCAGATTTTGTCTGCTTCAGTAATACGATTTCATTTTCTACACCTTGCTTCAGTTCCAGAAATTTCTCCTTTGAAAGTTTTCCGAGAACATACTGCTCATAGCCGCTGCGCTTCTGCGATTCCAGTCGAACGACATTGCCCATTACCTGTTCAATTTTACGTTTTGTAGTTATTTCTTTTGATTGGAGTTTGCTTTTTCCAGAACTTTTCCGTACCATGTTCTGCAAATCACGGTGTTCTTCCATCCGTTGGTGCAACTCCTTGTTAATGCCGTTCCAGAGGTCTTTCTCTGAGATGGAAACATGGCAAGATGCACAGTAAAAATACAGCGTACCATCACTTTGCCAATGACAAACCAATTTTTCTCCGCACTTTTTGCAAAAGATTCTGCCTTTGAAGATGTTCGGATTGTTCTTTCTGCGCTGTCTGCACCACTTTTTTCGCTCTTCCTTGACTGCTTGCTCGGCTTCCCGTAATGCGGAAATTTCATCAAACAGTTCCCAGCTGATAATCGCCGGATGGCTGTCCGGCACCATCCGCCAGCTTTCCCGTGGATTCTGCCCGATTTTCCGATACGTTTCATCGTAGGCAATACGGTTGTAGACCATTGCTCCTGTGTAGATTGGATTTTCCAGCACCTTTGTCACGAAAACAGTCCGCCATGCTGGGTCCTTTACCCGCAAGGTGTTTTTCAGGTATCCCAGCTGACAGCGGCGTGTAAAAGGTGTCTGGATTCCCTGCGCAGACAGCTTCTTTGCAATCTCGCGCTCTTTCATGCCGGATTTCTTCCAGAGAAAAATCCGAACTACCACATCGCTGACTTCCTCGTCCAGAATCAAATGATTCTGCTGATTTTTCTTGTAACCGAACGGAACAGGCATATAGATTTCTCCTCGTGCTTCCTTGGAACGAAAGCACGACTGAATCTTCTGGGACAGGTCTTTCGAGTACATTTCATTGATCATGCTCTTGATCGGCACCAGCATCCCGTCCCGGCTCTGTCTGTTCAGGCTGTCATAATTATCATTGATGGCGATAAATCTTACGCCGAACAGCGGAAACACCTGTTCCAGATACTGTCCTGTTTCCACGAAATTACGGCCCAGACGCGAGAAATCCTTTACCACGATGCAGTTGATTTTCCGCTCCTGCAACGCTTTCAGCAACCGTTCAAATTCCGGGCGGTCAAAGTTCATCCCTGTACACCGCTTGTCCGCAAATACATCCAGCAGCATCAAATCATCCCGGTGGTTGATATACTCTTTGATGTAAGAAATCTGCACTTCCAGCGATTCCGTATCCCGAAGTACATCATCAAAATCGGACAGTCGTGCGTAAATTGCGGTTTTCCAGATACGGTGCGGTGCGTTCTCCGCTTCCCGCTGCGCCGCACTTACCTTCTTGCTTACTCTTGCCATAAGTCACAGCCTCCTTTTAAGCAGACACTTCACGCTGCCCCATCTGCTTTTGATGCAGTTCTTCCAGCAGGTCCGCAATTTCATCCTGGAATCGGAACGTAATTTCTACCCGATTGCCCTCATACACTTCGATTTTCTCAATCAGTTCCACGACCATCGGACGGGTGATTTCTTCCAATTTTCGATACTTACGGTACACATCCAGAAACGGATAAGTGTTTGGAGCAGTCTGTAGGTTTTGCCGTTCTGCTTCCAGTTCTGTGATTTTGCGGTCATACTCTTCGATCCGCTTGCTGTACAGTTCGTTGTAGTTCAAAAAATCCTCCCGTGTGAGGATTTCCTCTGCGTAATCCCCGTACAGTTTTTCCTTAATGCCCTTGGTATGAACCTTTTCTGCAGTCAGCTGCCGAATCTGCCGTTCGATGCGCCGCACACGGTAGGGTTCCTGCTGGGCCTGCCGGATGCTTTCTACAAACTCTGCTTCCTCCATCACGATCTGGATCTGCATCTGGAGCGCATTCCGCACAATGTTATAGAGCTTTTCATCCCGCAGGTTATGGCTCGTGCAGCTGCCCTTGTTCTGTTTGCTGCCGGAGCACTGATAATAGATATACCGCTTTCCCTTATAGCTGGCCGACCTGCGCACCTGCCGGCTGCCGCAGTCCCCACAGTAAAGAAATCCTGCAAACAGGGCCACCGTTTCGGCATCGTTCGGCCTGCGTGTTTCGGTTTCCAGAATCCGCCGCACCAGCTCAAACTGCTCTGCCGGAATGATTGCTTCATGGGTGTTGTCCACGATTACCCAGTCCCGCATCGGCACGTTCATTTTCTTTTTGGAGCGATAATCCAATCGCCGGGTCTTTCCCTGTACCAGCTTTCCGATATAGACCTCGTTGTGCAGAATGCGATCCACTGCCTTGGCAGACCACGGCGGCTCATCGCTCTTGCGGAAATGCAGGCTCAGCTTTGCACCGCTCTGCAACTTTCGTGCAGCTGGGGACGGTACTTTTTTCGCATTCAATCGATTTGCGATGCCCTGATTGCTCATGCCATTGATCTTCCAGTGAAAAATGTTTTGCACTGTTTCCGCTGCCAGTTCGTCCACGATCAGCTTGGTATGATTGCTGGGATCCTTCTGGTATCCATAGGTTGCAAAACTTCCCACAAAATCGCCGCGTTTTCGCTTGACCGCAAGCTGACTCTTGATTTTGACGGAAATATCCCGACAGTAGGCATCGTTGAGCAGATTCCGCATCGGAACCATGATGGAATCGCTGGTCTTCCACGCAGATTGGCTGTCATAATTATCCGTCACTGCAATCAGCCGGACCCGCATGACCGGGAAAATACGTTCCAGATAACGCCCCACTTCAATGTAATTTCGTCCAAAGCGGGACAGATCTTTCACCAGAACACAGTTGATAGTCCCTTGTTCCAGTTCCCTGAACAGGTTTTGGAACGCAGGCCGTTCAAAGTTCGAGCCGGAGTAACCATCGTCCACAAACTCATCCACGATGCACAGTTCCGGGTGGTCTGCAGTATAGGCTTCCAGCAGGGTACGCTGGTTTGCAATACTGTCGCTCTCTGTCTTATCGCCATCTTCACGGGATAAACGCAAATACAAAGCTGTACGATAACGAGTTGAATTTTGCTGTGTTCTCTTCTGCAAATTTATATCAGGGTATAACAAAAGCCTTCCACCTCCTTAACGAATCGGCAATACTGTTCGTCAGAGAAGTGAAAGGCTCCACATTTATATGTAGAACAAGCCCACCGAGCAAGTTCTGCTCAGTTGGCACATTCCTATTTTCTTACCCGTAAACAGCTTACCAGAATCATCATCTTTTGTCCAGCGCTTTATCGCATTAAAGTGTGAAATTTTTCTGCGTGTTTTTTCAGCAGCTTGCCGAAAGTTTCTCTGCCTTTTCAGCTGGCAGACTGAAAGCACCTGCCAATGCGCTCAGACAGTGTGCTACTCCCTCTTGGTGCAAAATTCAGCTTTACAATGATTCCGTTGTCCAGATAACAATAAGGATTTCGGACCTTATCCAGCAGATTTTTCAGCTTTTCCTCCTGCGGCAATCCGTGTTCCACTGCATCCTGCTGCAGTTCCTGCAGTTCAGACTGTTCAATCGTGCGGATGTCCCGGTTCTTCATCTGGCGGATCTGCGCCAGCCAATTCATTGTGCTGTTTTCTTTCAATCGCGTTCCTCCCATTCAGGCCAGAAGTGTTTTCAGCAAGTTCAATTTTGCCTGTCCTATGTCCTTTCTCATGCTGGGACCTGTGCAGGCAATCGGTGTACACAGTTCCAGCAGACGGTCATAGATACGGGCGTGTGCGGTATCCTGCGGGTTCTTCAACTCCGTCAGGGTCAGGTTCGTGGTAACGATCAGTGGTTTCCTGCTGCGGTAACGGCTGTCGATAATGTTGTAAATCTGCTCCAGCGCATATTCCGTGCCCCGCTCCATGCCGAAATCGTCAATGACAAGCAACGGATAGCCGCAGAGCCTGTCCACAACTTCATTTCGTCCGGCAAAGGCGTTGTTCAGTTCATTCATGATCCGGGCAAAATTCGTCATACAGACCGCCACTTCCTGCTCCATCAGGGCATTGGCAATACAGCCCGCCATGAAACTTTTGCCTGTACCAACGCCGCCCCAGAGCAGCAGGCCCACATTCTTTCCCCGCATTTCCGGCCAATAGTCCACATACCGCTGCGCCAGATGCATCTGTGGGTTCTGCCCATGATCGTTTTCAAATGTCCAGTGCTGCATCGCCCAGTCGGTAAAGCCCTGCAGCTTCAACCGCCGCACGTTCTCGTGATGCAGCCTTGCCCGCTCTTCTTCCTCCTGCTTTTCCCTGGCTTCTTGTCGGCACTGGCATTCAGCCGGATGGCGGTCACGCCCAAACAGCATTCTTCCGTTTGGGAAGAACGCTTCCTTGGGGGTATTGCAGCTGCCGCAGTACAGCAGCCCATCTTCTGCAATGTAATCCTGCGGTTCTGCAGCGGTCGTCATAAGCCTATCCATCGCTGTTTGAATCGTTTCCGTCATAAACTTTCCTCCTCATTGTAGGTATAGTCCGGGATGCCTGTTCCCGGTTTCTGTTGTTTTTTCTTCCGTGCCGACCAGCTGCGCAGGGTCGCCGCATGGTCTGCGTACTTTTTGCCTGTAGACCGCATATAGGCTGAAAGGTCTTCAATCAGAACATCCAACTCTGCAATTTCGATTTTCAATTCCGAATAATTTTCCAGAAAAACATTCTGATACCGCCCATATGCTTCTTTGGTTCTATTTATTTTGTTCCATCTCAGGTCGTTCTTATTTATTTGGTTAGGTGTGCAGTTTTGCGTAATCGTATTGCTCACTTTTGCGCAATCAGGCTGCTCATTTTTGACCATCCCGATTGCGCATTTCTGCACAGTCTGAGGAACGCCGAGAAATATCTGATTGGGCTTGGAAAAGCCATTGGACCGCCGTTCGATCAGCCGTGCGGCTTCCAGCTCCCGCAGGGCGCGGGTGACACTGGAAATACTGCTCTGCAGATCTGCCGCCAACCTTGCCAGCGGATAGAGCACATATGCCCGGCCTTGTGCATCCACCCAGCTGTTCTTCTGGGAAAGGGTCATGCGGTCCAGCAGCAGAACATAGGTCAGCCGTGCCGTATGGGAAAGGCTCATCTGCAGCAGAAATTTCGGATAAGGGAAATAAGCGGGTAGTGGGGTTTGTGCTTTGATGTACTCTTTACTCAAACTTCCTCCTAATCGTTTTCAAATGTCCCTACCGGATGGGGAAGCTCCCTGTGGGCTTACGCATCCGGCAGGGTTCCGGGGTGCGGGGTGGAAGACCCTGCTGATTACAGGCTCATATCGTAGCTACGCTTCTTGGCTCGCGGTTGCCGTTCGCGCTGCTGCACTTTTGCCGTTTCAAGGATGCTATCAACATTGGCAAGTACCGTCTGTATTTCGGCATTGCGGTCCTTAAAATAGTGGTATGTTTCATACCGTGCGTCCCTCATACGCATAAGAAGTTCCTTCTTTACCCGGAGTTCCTTTATGCTGGGAATTTTTCCGTCAGAAAAATATTGTTTCATATTTTGACGCGCTTCCTCGTACCTGTCGAGTTTATCTGAGTGGACGTTTCTGAAGCTTCTCTTATCGGAGGCTTTCAGGAATTCGCCATAAGTGGATTTTGTAGAAAGATACTGACCGATGTAGTGAATCTGCTCATTTATTTTCTTGATTTCACTTTCAGCACATTTTGCATCGTACCGCGCTACTGCCATTTTTTGGTCAATACTTTCTGCAGTTTTATAGAGTTCTTCATAAGAACCATACCCGTGTTCCTGCACATAGAGAACCGTCTGTGCCATCTGCTGCAAATTGGAAATCTTGACTTTCTGAGCGTAGGCATAGTTCTGCTGGGCTTTTACGCAATCCTGCAGATTAACAACCAGCCGAAGATTCGACTTGATGTATAGTGCATCCATAGGGTCATCGACACGCCACCGCTGCTTTTCTTTCTCGGCTGCGTTACACTTAAAAAGCAATAAAAGATGCGCACGGTCAAAACAGGTTCCCAGCGTTTTGGCCGAAATGAATTTATCTCTGTCTGCCGGAAGATAGCTGAATCGCCCTCGATGGTCTTTTAGCAAAATGCCGTATTCCAGCTTTAACAGATTTTGGAAGTCCATAAAAGACACTGATCTTTTGGCCACATCGGTAATAGCATTTCTGATTTTTTCTTTTTCTGTTTCAAAAGTCGTGCGCATGGGAGTGAGGCCCTCTAGTGTGAGTTCGAAATTGGCAAAGTCAAGATTAACTTGTCCGCGTCGCTTGGCATGATATTCCTGTTCCGACATTTTCTCAAGAGAGGGGGAAAGCAGATCGACCTGATTCAGATTTTCCCTCATACAAATGTCCATCAGCGATTTCTGTAAATACTTCAAATAATCCTTTGTCAAATGATGTTTGTAGCCCGCCTTACAGTCAATAGGACGTTCCATAAAAGGCTGCGGCAGAACATCCAATTTTCGCAAGCTGTTGATTACGATATGTACATGAATGTTGCCGCTGCCATTGTGACCGTCCATGTGCGTACAGACCAATGCCTGATGCCCCGGAAAATTTGCTTTTGCGTATTCCAGCCCAAGCTCCTGTGCCCGTTTCCCCGTCAAACAATTTTCTGTGCTGTCCCGTGGATCAAAGCTGATGATGTAATGGTGGCTTTTGATTTCATTCTTGTTTTTGTTTTTCTGGTACTCGCGGTTCAACTGCTGGCAGGCCACATCAAAGGAATAGGGTTCACAGTTCAGACCGTCCAGATAAAACTCATCTCGCATGATACGATTTCCGTTCTGGTCAAGGATTGGAGTTTTCCGAAGCTCGTCATGCTTGAAAATCAGGTACTCCAGCGCAGCACCATAGTTGGAACTCTTACTTGCGATGTGCTTTAAGATTGCCATAGTTCTTTCCTGCCATTTCTGCGACTTGTTCCCGCATCTCAAAAATACAGGCAATCGCATGGTTGATGTTTTCGAGCATCGCACGGGACTGGATACCGCCGCTGTTGAAGAACGCCGCGATCTGGTTCAAGTTGTTCCCGATGGCGGCAAACTCCCGTGTAATTGCTTCAATCTCGTCCGGGTGGACATAGAACACATACGAGGTATTCACGCGGCCTTTCATCAGCATCTGCGCTGTAAATTCAGAGAGGGTCATTCCGGCATCTTCTGCCTGCCGGTGTAAAAGTTCATGTACTACTTCTGTAACTCGTGCGGAGATTACTTTTGTCTTTACGATAGATTTCACTTTTTTCTTCGTTCTTGGCATGAGGTCTCCTTTCCAAAATCAAGAATTTGATTTTCCCGGCAGTGCATCTGCACTCCGGCTGTGACCTGCTGCAGCAGGCCACCAATGGGCAAAATCATGTGATTTTGCACGATGTGAGGGTATGGGGAGCGCAATCCCCATCAAGATGCCGCCGTGGAGAAACTGCCCGTAGGAGCGGTTTCGTATACAAAGGCGAATCTTGCTCTTAACCACTGTCCACTCTGTCCCAGCCCGTTCCTGCCCGATTTTCTCCGGCGTATTTTCCGGTAAGACGCGCAGAATGCACATTCAGTACCGGAGGTATCCTGCTGGGGTGGCTCATGCGATTTTCAAGGTGCGATGTGACTTTGTAAGGAATCGGGGAATTTCATCAGTGATACCGTAGTGAATTGGCTTACTTTTGAAAGCACTTCCTATACCCTATACAAACTTTAAGGGGTGTTTTTAAACCGGGTCTTTTGAAAGTTCAAAGAAAATTCATTTTTCCAACGTTCCCCTCTACCTATAACATTCTAAAATGGGTGTTTGGCATACAGATTTTCAAATTTTGTCGAACCGCCTAATTTTAGAATATAGATTTTGTTCATTTTCCTACTTATAGAAACAGAGGAAAGCTGTTTTACAAAAATTTTGAAAGCCCCTATACTAATAGGAATCCACAGGGTCGTTTTGGAATACAGTTTTGAAAATTTTACAAATTTGGACAAAAAGAAAAACGGCAAAGTTCAAAATCGAACCTTACCGTCATCCATAGAGATGTCTTATAAAGTAAAAATACTGCGGCAGACAGGTGTTGCGCCTGCTCATCGTGGACATATTGCTATTTTAACATTGTGTAACTGTTACTGATATTCATGCACTGAAAATTTTTGTAGATTACAGCAGTGCAGTTTCTATCAAGCTATTGCCTTTCTCTTTTTCCAGATATATAATTCAGACAAGCCAATTCGATTTATAGATTTTGTTGGGAGGTTTTCTCATGGCAAAAGATCGTATTGAAAGCAAGTATGTCACTGTAGCCCCCGGTGTGGAGTTACACATCTTGGAAAAAGGCGAAGGTAAACCGTTGGTCTTCATTCCCGGCCTGACCTTCTCTGGTGAGATTTTCAAGAACCAACTGGAGTATTTCTCCTCTGAGTATCGTGTCATTGCTATCGACCCTCGCGGCCAAGGCTATTCTGCCAAAACCGTGGATGGCAACGACTACCTGACCCACGGTCGCGATGTAGCTGGTCTGATTGATGCATTGGGTCTCAAAGATATTGTCCTGATTGGCTGGAGCACGGGCAACCTTGACACATGGAGCTACGTGCAGCAGTTCGGCAAAGACAAGCTGCGCGGCGTTGTGACTATCGATATGTCTCCGCTCCCGCTCTCCCCTGACCCGAAGTGGTGGACTGAGGGCACGATTGAAGAGCTGTCTCAGGTCGCCACGCAGGTGCTGACCTCTTCTCAGGGATGCCGTGAGTTCTTTAGCGAGTATGCGACTGGCGTCATGATCCAGCATAAGATGGAGCCTGATGAGCTGGAGTATCTGCTGGATATTTCCGGCCGCACGCCGTACTGGATCTGCCGTCAGCTGTTCTGCGATGCCGTGTTCTCCAACTATCTCGAAACTGCAAAAGATGTCGGTGCAACTCTGCCCAGTCTGATGTTCATTGCAGAACACTGGCAGGACATTGCAAAGCCCTTTGTCGAAGCACAACTTCCCGGTTACGACACCTATGTCATGGGTGGTCACCTGATGTTCTATGAGTACCCCGAAAAATGGAACCGTGTTCTGGAAGACTTTTTGAATAAGCTATAATGTGATTTCAGCCGCCTGTGGTTCATTCCGCAGGCGGTCTTTTTGTATAATCTCCAGGAGTTCACACAGTGACTCAAACATTGGGTGATTCTTCTTTCCCGCTCCCTCTGCGGCATCCGTGTCAGGACGATTTGCTGAATGCTTTCTTCATCTTTTCTTTTGCTTCATCCGGCACGTCGATCAGTCCGAACCGATAGAACATTCCGTATATATAGGTCACACCCCGGATATCGCCCAGCGCTTTAGGACGTTCAACTACTTCTCCTACCTTTTTAATATTGCCCAGAGCCAGCAGCACAGAACTCCACGCCAGACTTTTACTATTCTCTCTGCGATCGATCCACAGTTCCTTTGTGTATTGCCCATTCCGGCCCTTTCGTATTTCATAGGCAAAGGGTAAACCCGAGTATGTTTTGAAGCGCACACCAGTATAAAGAAGAACTACCTCCCACAGGTGCTCCTCTGTTGGCTCGGTTCTCAGTTTTCTTACTGCTCTGTATCTCCGCTGCCGCTCTGCTCCTACGCTGATTTTCTCTTTTGATGCAGTACTTGGGAAATACACGCCTTTCTGATATGGTAGGTACGAAGTAACGGAGGCTTTGGAGAGTTGAAGCGCATTTGCGGTTGAGAGTATGGACGTTTTGTAGTCTTGTATTTCTCTATATTCTTCAAAAGTATCCTGTACCTTCTGCGCCACTTCCGATTCATACACATCGGCCGTGATGAGCAGCTTCCGTACCTTGATGGGATTTAGGTTCAGAGCATCGGCGATGGCCTGCAAGGACATCTCAGAATTATAAAGTGCCACAGCAGCATCCATCTGCTCTTTCAGATTCTTCCCGGCATCGTACTCTGGCTTCAACTTCTTCCGACCGCCGCCGGGTTTTCTTGTTTTCTTCATTTTACTCATGCAGCTCCAGCGGCAGACCATCCGGGTCATGGAAGAATGTCATCTTCTTGCCGGTGTAATCATCCACACGAATTGGCTCACATTCAATTCCTACCTCCGCCAGCTCCCTCACCGTCTGCTCCACACTGTCTACGCAGAATGCAAGGTGACGCAGGCCACAGGCTTCGGGACGGTTCACACGCTTCGGCGGGTTTTCTTCTGCAAAAATCTCCAACTCTGTGTGCTCATTGACACGAATGTCTAGCTTCCAGTCCTTACGCTCCGGGCGATAGTTTTCCCTGATAACAGAGAAGCCCAGCTTGTTCACATAAAAATTCTTTGCGGCTTCGTAGTCAGATACGATGATTGCAATATGATGTATTTTAGATAAGTTCATTTTCTCACGCTCCATTTCTTTAAATTTCGTTCTTCTTTTATTTTCGTTATAAACTATACGGCAGCCTTCAAAAAATACTGTGTGAACTCCTGGAGTTCAGTTTGTCCACACGGCATTTATTTTTTCTTGGGTTCTTGTTTATTTCAGCTTTTCGAGGATCTCGTCCGCACTCATGCCGCTGGCCAGCAGCTTCTTCAGCACAGCTTCGGCTTCTGCCTTCTTAGCTTCTTCAGCGGCGTTCGCATCTGCCTTTGCCTTCTTTGCTTCCAGAGTAGCCACTTCTTTTTCAGCTTTCTTCAAAGCAGACTTCTTCTCTTTAAGGTCAGCCTTCAAAGTGTCAATGTTGGCAGTGATGGATGCAATCTCAGCAGTCAGGGAAGTGATAGATTCCTGCTTCTCCGCGATCTGAGATGCGTAGTCGTTGGTGGTATTGATTTTGAGACGGTTTTTGCTGCCTTTCGTTCTGGGCATTGTGATAGCCTCTTTCCTTTTATTGTGGTTTAAGTATAGCACTGTGTTGGAGTGCTAGCAATATAATCAACCTTACTCGACTGCTTGAAACATCATAGAACCTCTTGTCAATCGGCTTGTATAATAATTACCAGTTACCTTCTTTGAATCATCTACACAAAGCATCGCTGTTCCATAATGAATTGCACTACGATTTTGGAGTTCAGCCCTTGGCGTATTTAGATACGTGTATATAAGTTTCTGTTCACTGTTAACTTTTTCGATGCTCGCAGTTATTGAATTACTGGTACTTTCATTCGTGCCAAGTTTAACAGATACATTTAAAAACGTTTGATCAATCCAAATTTCTGAATTCCTTGTTTGTTCAACACCATCCCAAACAAAAGTAATTGTTCCCTTATAATGTTTTGCTAAAACTGGTAATTCTCCGGTTAATAGATAAAACGGTTTTTTCTTCCAAAGCCATTTATTAAATACTGCCATAAAAATTGCGGTTACACCTATAGCTTCTCCGGCATATCCATAAATAGAATAACTACAATTAAGATACTCTCGCTGATTTATTGCTAAAGCAATTCCACTAGAATCTATTGAGCAGCGAATAACAAATAAGACAATCGTTATCCACACGCTTATACTCATAAATTTCTTTGCTGAATCGCTCATACTCTATTCCCCATATCCAAGATAATTCCAAGCAGTAACCAACCATTGTTTTGCATCTTCATCGGTCCATTTTCTATTTCGGAATAGATAGAGCATGTCACTTACTTCACACCATTCCGTGTGATGACCATCTTTAATTTCATTATACAAGTATATTATTGCCTGCTTTACCGTTTCAGTCCATGTGCTATATCCAGTTATCACATTGTTAGGCACATGATACACAAGGCACTCCACTAAAAACGATGTTATCTTATCACCATCTGTTTTTTTGTCCTCAACCATCTCATTTTTGATATGCTTCATTATACGAACAAGTTTCTTATACTGATAACTCGTATTATTATTCTTGGCTATGCCATTTGCCTTATGTCTTTTAGGGTAGTTTTTTACTATCTCTCCTGTCTTAGCTTGAAGCCAAACACCCTCTATGTACTTGTTGGGATCCAGGCTATTCTCATAATAATAGTTTCTTAATTGAAAAGACGGAACCACATCTGCTTTTACATGATAGGTATTTTCATCTATTTTAAGAGACTTGTTTCCGTCATAAACATACTCTGTTCTAAATTTATCTTGGAGAGCTTTTTTCACCAAGTTACGATACTCTTGAAAAGTAAAATCCGATGCTTTAAACCCGTAATCTTCTCTTCCTTTTCCTTGAGCATAGTCTGTGTAAAATGTATCTCTAAGCATAACACAAACATCCACATCGCTTTCCGAACGAACGTTAGTGTTATTTGCATAGGATCCCTGTATAAAGATATCAATATCCATCGTTTTTAATTCATCGCAAGAATTGATGGCATTTCTAATCATTTTAATGGTATTCTCTGCTCTCTGTTCCTCTGTTTGAGATAGCGGAGCTGTCCAATTTTGAAGTGTTTGCTCTGAGTATTTCATAGAATTTCTCCTACACACCATATTCAACCAAGAATAATTCTTGCAATTTCAATGTCATTGATTTTCACATCTCAGCCAATCCTTAGATTGTTGCCTGCTGCTCACCGCGTAGAGGTGTGTGATTATTAGAGCAGCGAGAGCCACGGTTTTCCATGGCCCCAGAGTCAGGGCACCACCTGAGACACAGTCAGTCTCATTTGCCCCATTATATCACAATTTCATCCAGTTTTATAGACGCTTTCTTGCCTTCATCACCACACAATACATCAATCCACCGAGCACTCCGCCGACTGTGTTGTAGAAGATGTCCGATAGCTGGAATGTACCCAAGCGAAGCAATAATTGTAGCATCTCAATGCTTATCGAAAAGATAAATGCTATCTTCCCGCTATACCACAGTATCTTCTTCCAACTGTTTCCTATCTTCTTTCCGAACGTCCACATCACTACAGCTGAAAACGGCGCCATCATAATTACGTTCTCAATGCACTCTGTCGTCAGTTTCTGTTCACCATTTTCTATCTCCCAAATGCCCCATCCACCCATAACCTTGGATAACGGATTCATCCACAAATTACGGTTTAGCAGAGTTCTAAACAGGATCATTGAAGTCACGAAAACCAATAGGAACAACTTCCGGAAAAACGCACTCTCTTTAAATTTCTGATACCAAGTCACTATGGCGCTCTTCCATCCTTTGCCTGCTGCGGTAGGTTCATACGCATACAGATAGAAAAACATGGCCAAAAAGGAAAGAAGAAGCGAAAAGCCAAACGGCTCATATAGCGCAGTCAGGATGTTTGTAAGGATCTTCCCGAATAAATCAATAGTTTCTTTCATCATTGTTTAGAGATCACTGAACAGGTCAGCCTTGTACACACCGTTCTCCAGCATCTTCTTAAAGCTGTCCTTTACGGCTGCGACATCTTTGTGGTAGGTCATGCCGTACCAGGTGTCGTTGGTCTTCAGAACCTTTACAGACATCTTGTCCTGTTCCAGTAATTCTCCAATGAAGATAGGAATCAGATACTCAGCTTTCTGCGGATTGCCCGGGACTTCTTTCTCAAAGAACTCTTTGAAGCCCTCTTCCAGTACATCCAGAAAATCAGGTGTTAATCCCCACATATTCATGGATACCAGAGAGCTTACATCAACGGCCACTCCATCTGCCTCTGCTCCATTTGCAGTCTTGACGATGTTCTTGGTTTCCACAACCTCGGTCAGGTTGTTCTGCTCATCCATCTTGCAGATGCCACGAGTCACACCACCATTATCAGACAGGGTGTTCTTCAGCACAAAGCCAGCCATACAGGACTTTCCGCCATTTACCAGATACTCATGGACAGCCTTAAAGCCTTCCTTGCCATAGTAATCATCAGCATTAATGACAATAAACGGGGTATCAATCACATTTTTAGCAGCAAGCACGGCCTGTCCGGTTCCCCACGGTTTTGTACGGCCTCCCGGTAAAGTTCCCGGAATATCGTTAATGTCCTGGAAAGCGTAGTCCACAGTTACATTGTGAGAAGAGCAAATGGAGGCGATGCGATCACCAATGACCTCTTTGAACTCCTTCTCGATATCCTTGCGGATGATAAATACCACATGATTGAAACCAGCCTCAATCGCATCATGGATGGAATAATCCATGATAATGTGATTGGAAGCGTCTACCGGTTCCAACTGTTTAATTCCTGTTCCGAAGCGACTGCCGATTCCGGCTGCCATGATAAGTAATGTTGTTTTCATAATTTCTTCCTCTTTTCTTATTTTCACATTTTTACTCTAACTTCAATTAATTTTTGATGATTATTTCTCGATACGACCGATTTTTAATATCGGTAAACTGACCAGGGTTAGGTTTGAGCACTATATGCTAACAATCACGATAAATTCGCCTCAATTATCCAGCAAATTGCTCTTTGTCTTGGAAGCCAAAACGAAGCATCCTTTTATAACACAGAAAAATTTAATTCTTAGTAATTCTATCACTGTACACGTAGCGTAAACAGAAGCAATAGAAAAATAAAAGCATAAAATAAATATTATTACATTGTCAGTCGGAACATTAATGAATATATTTTTAAATACCAAGTCGTTAAAGTAGTTATTATTATGGATTAAATAAACACCAAATGTCGCAGATGAAAGTATTCTAAGTCCCTTTTCCTTGAGAAAAAAATTTTTAAAATCAATTTTCAGAAACAACATAAAAAGAACAACTGCCATAAAAATGATATTCGGTGCATTATAAGAGTACAATCGTCCCCATATGTTTATCCCACATTTCTGCATCAGTAGTTTTAGCACAGATGTAATCAACACATCACTAATCAAAAGGAGCTGTAACGTCTGTCTACTAAATCTTTCTTCCATTCTATATTTCTTGATTCCAGCACCAAGTATATATACTATCGCAAGCCACCATACTGAAAAGCCTCGATTCAAGAAAAAAATATCATCCTTTATAAAAAAAGCATAAAGCGAAAACAACAAAACAACATTAAATATATCCTTTTGAAATTCCTGTTCAGAACGAGATGTAACAATCGCATTGAGAGTAGGCATCAAAAAGAATAGCCCCACATAAGCCGTGAAATACCAATACTGGTTTGTTGATATCGGAAAGAAGCTTTTGCACACAGATAGTATTGTAACTTTTTGGGGGAATATAATATTGAACAGCACTGCAAAGAAACCGGAATAAAAGCAAACTTCCACCCACAAGCCTGCTAATTTATTCCAACGCTTTTTACCATCTGTTAATAGGTAGCCCGAAATCAAGGCAAAACAATTAACAGCACAAATCGAAATTGTATGATTAAGCGACACAAATAGAGAAAGAAACAGATTGGCTTCGCTCAATTTTATAAAACCGCCGTAATCCATGCAATGTAATGCAACTACCAGCAACATTGCAACAATTCTAATCATATCTATATTAGAATTACGATTATTTATTTTTCCCCCCCCTCATTATAATTTTCCCTCCTTAAACATCTCATAATATGTTTGTGAATAATCTTTTGGAATAAGGTATTTATTTGATAACTTATGGATTGGAGTTATTTTTTTCAGTGTTTCCCAATAGCCCTTTTCATATTTCTTAAAGAAGACTTTTCCAAGCATGTGCGAAATTGCATCTGGCATAAACACTATGTCTTCAAACAATTCTTTATAGTACGGAATTACCAGTGTTGTAAATAAGTGCCATTGGAAATAGTCTCTTACTTTATTTTCTTTTTCCCAATAGTAATAATTAATGTCCCTCAAAGTTTTAAGAATCGGATAATCTCTTTTGGAATATATAAAATAATTATTATAAACTCTAGTTATATCCTCAGAATCATCAATAGCATACATGAAAATATCTTTTTCATAGACCCAATTAGGAATTGGCCCAGATAGAAAAATGGTGCTATCCATCCAAAGACCGCCGTAGCGAATCAGCAACTCCATCCTAAGAAAATCCGACATTTTCGTATCAGTAATTAATCCCCTCTTCCATTTTTTTAGAATATGGTCCGGGAAGTCAACATAGTGATCCATGTTTTCCTTTGTGATGACAATTATCTCTTTATCCGGCATATTCCGTTTAACCGACGCATAACATCTTTTAACTAATTCCGGAGCATTTTCCATTCCTTGAAACCAGCAGATCCAAATATATTTATCTCCACTAGCATCATATTCTTCCGCTTTTTCATATAAGAAGTCACCTATCTTCCGACCATAGTTCCTTTCTAAATATTGATAGACCTTATTTTTTATTTCAAGCCCTGCAATGTTTCTGTTAGAATACCCGAATAACTTAAGAATTTCCGTAACTATCCTATATTTCAGATTTCCTTCTTGTAGAGCTCTCTTTATTTTTCGACTGTCCACACCTACACCTCATTTTTACCTTTTAAGCAGTTTATTTAACAGTAACATAAAATTATTCCTAGAAAAATATAACACTAATACAAATAATATAATTTCAATGAAAGTCTCTCTCAACAAGCTTAGTCCAGCAATTTGCACTACCGCTTGCAGTAATAGTACAAAATAGTTGAGAGCGTCTTTTTTTATTTCAACGGTAAATTCAAACAGTTTATAGGATTTATAAAGTCTAATAAGCCAAACTGTAAAATAAGACATTAGCGTAGCAAATGAAGCGCCCAATGCATTAAAGAAAAATGTTAGTGGAATATTCAGCATAACATTGATACATGCCCCTGAAAATGAAGACATCGCATTAATTCTAGATTGCTTCACTGCTGCAAACATCCCCCCCAATAGACCACACATTCCACCGAACACCACAGAAATCATTAGAAATGGAGCAAACTTCCAGGCATTATAAAAATCATTTGCAAACAATATCTTCGCAATCAATTTATTAAAAACAAGTAACCCTGAACAAACAACAGTCATACCTGTATTGTAAATTTTATATACATTTTCATAAAAATCTGTAGTCCTAGTTTCATCATTTTCTTTTACTGCTGACAATAACCACGCTTGATTAAATATATTTTGAAAAAGATTTAGTAAGGAAGGTATTTTATATGAAACAGAATAAATACCAGTTATCGATGCTCCACAAAATGCCATTACAATATATCTATCTGAAGCATTATTAATCCACCAAGAAATCGTATCGACAACTAGAGGTTTACTGTAATCTGTCATTTCCTTCTGAAGATTTCTTTTATTATTTGGATTTCTCCAATAACTCCATAATTTCAGTTTTAAAATCAAATAGAAGGATGGAATTATATTAGACAAGCAATATGCAAACATATATCCTTCTAAACCTGCTTTGATGAGAAGAAGAAATATAATATTTGATCCCAATAACGTTACAGAACTTATAATGCCAGCAATCGCAATATCAGTTATTTTTTCTATACCTCTGCAATACTGAGACAAGTAATCGTAAAGGATGTTACTTGAAAACATTAAAATAACAATTCCAGTATAGTCAACAAATATATTTAGAGCGCCTACATATTTATTGCAGATAAAGGCGCTCGAAAATATGATAATAGCAAATAATATGTACAGAATACCAACGCTAAATACATCCTTTTTATCTTTATCCTTATCCAACGCAAACCTCAAAGCTGCACTGCTGATATTGATAGACAAAATAGGTATACAAAGCGATACAGTTGTTTGAGCTAAATCGAATACACCGTATTGCTCTGTAGACAAAACACTCGTATACAGAGGAATTAATAGGAAAGCCAGGATCTTACTTCCCAAGTTACTTAAGGTTAGCACACCTATATTTTTTATTAAATATAAATATTTCGACATTATCTTCCTTCCTCTACCTCTGTATCATACATTTTGATTATTACAACCATAATTATAAATAATATGAGCGTCGCATTTGTTGTAAAAATAGATGACCCCAAAGAATGAATTGCAATAAATAACAAACACGAAATTGTTACTGCTTTTAATTCTTTCCTTAAATTCGATTTCATTACAAAATAAAAAAAGTTCACAAATATTATAAGTGCTATAATCAAGCCCAAAAAACCGAACTGTCCAATTATAGTAGGCCAATAATTATCATTTAAAAAAGAGGTATCGGTTTTACTCATTCCATACTTATTATTAAACCCATAGAGCTGATATAACGGCGAGTAGTAGCTTGCTGCAACAGGACTTCCATACGTCGCAAAACCACTACCCAATGGAAAATACGCTAACGCCGTTTTCAATCCATAATTAAAAAGAACAAGTCTAGGTGCTGTGTCATTTAAAAAATAGTTTTGTATCTGAAATTGTCCGAAAATAATGCAAAACAGCAGTAGCACAACATACACCCATTTATCAATCTTTTCTCGGTCCCTTTTAAAATAGTATAATATAAACAGAATCGTTACTGACCAAATAATTGACGGTCCTTTTAAAGTGAGTATCATTTGAACTATTGCAATTAGAATGTACCTCAAATCGTATTTTTTCGACAAAATAATCAACAAAGCGCAAAGAACTAAAATTGAAAACAAGTGCTGAAAACCAACTATAAAGTAAAACGATTTAATGCCATTTCTCTCATACTCTGTCATTCCAATATTTAAAAATTGTGAAACAACTGCACAAGCCAGTCCACTCCAAAGGAAGAACTTTGCCATAGGTGTTAATATTCTAATTATCTCTTCACTATTGTGTTCATTCAATAAAAAATACATTCCTATGGGACAGATAATAATCTTCGACAAGGTAAGCATGTCTAAACAGACTGCAAACTTGTCTGGCTGCACTTTATTTAGGACTGTACTAGCAATTCCGATCAGCCCTATTAATACAAAAAGATAAATTATATTTCGAATACACTTATCTATGTATGTGCATCTTTTAATTGTTCCTAAGACCATATATGGCAACAGTAGAATCGTCACAAGCTCATCTGCGTATTGCAGAATTGGAACATAGTCTACTAAAAACACAGCAGATATTAAAGATAATATTACTATTAATGGAAAAACCGTGCTTTTATATATTTTCATGCGCACCCTCCTTTATTACTTGGTCTCATCTCGCATATATATGTTTGAATTTTTGTTCCCAAGTCAAGTTTGCATTTGCAAAGTTCTTTCCATTCAACCCGAGTTGTTCTCTCAACCCAGCATCTTTAATCAGTCTAGTTAATGCACAACAAAAGTCTCGCTTTATTGCTTCTATATTTTGGTTTGTATCTATAAAAATACCACAATCATGTTCCTTTAACATAGAGCTAAAGCTAGTATCAAACGCTACAATGGGAACTGCATATGCCATTGCTTCCAGTAATACATTACCACTTGTTTCTCTCAAGCTAGGAAGAACAAAAATATCCGCTGTCTTATAAGCTTCCGAAATTTGATTCAAAGGTCTATTTCCCAATAGGTTTATATGATTTGCAACAACACTATTTTCTATTTTCTTTTCAATACTTTCTCGATCTACTCCATCTCCATATATATCCAATTCCCAAGACAGATCATTTGGCATATAACTTAAAGCATCGACTAAAAATGCAATTCCTTTTTTTCCGATAAGCCTTCCGACAAAAACTATTTTGCAGGTTTGATTATTTCGTTTAAAATAATCAATATTTCTATACTCTTCTCTCAGAGCCAATTCAGGCAGCAATTCAACACTTTTTCCAACTATTTTTTCTATTTGAATTTGTGTTTCCTTATTAATACAGTAAATAGCCTTATACTGTTTGATGGCATTTCTATAAAATGGATTCCATGAACAGCTTTTATTAACAAATTCTCTAAATGCAGCAGCAAGTTGATTTTTTTCATAGACCTTCAATGGCTTAGGTGTGACCTGTGCACCACCTATTGGTCCCCAAATCACCTTTGCACCTTTAGCCTTATACATCTCACTTGGAATCCTGTAATCGTTCATAGTAACATGATGGATTACATCAAAATGAATTCCTGAGTGTTTAACCCAAAGCCATGCCCAATGCTGCCATAAAATATAATACATATGATGAAAAGCAGAATGCTTTTCTCTGAACCAGTTAAGTGCGTCAGGAACATCTACAATAACCAATTCAACATGTTGTATATTAAATTCTTTGAGACCTCTTCTCGTGTCCTTCTCATTGAATTTCTTGGTAAGAAGGATTATTCTATCGCCTTCTTTATAGTTTTTCTCATACTGCAAAACCCAATTCCAACCAATGCTATCCTCTGATCCCTTATAAGGATTCACACTATATGCAGAAATAAGATAATTCATCATTTCACCTCCCAAGAATCAGTGTTGAAAGCATATGATTTTTTCTAACGACGTATTTGGACAGAAAAATCGGAGCAATCAATCCAAAAATCAGCATCATCCAGGCATATACTAAATAATCAAATCCTAAGATTTTGCCACATACAACAAAAATCGCTTGCTGCACATAATACCCAATCATATATATATCCATTCCATAATCGCCTAGCAACATCCATAACTTTTCTCCGCAATGGTAATGTTCAATCTGCACGGCAATAACAAAAAGCAGAAAGACACCAATAACGGTTACTGCAGTTGCCAAAATCCAAGACTGAGACTTATAGATCCTAACAAACGCAAGCATCATATATCCTACGGAAACAACCGCTATTATCACTATTCCTTTTACCGACATTAGTAGTTCGGAATTCTTTATTTTTTCATAAAGATGCTTTCTCACAGCACCACCCATAAAGTAAATCCATGCGTAACTAAGGAAAAAACCAACAGCATATCCAGACTGTTTGAAGACAACAGTGTTTAGCATATATAGTACAAACATAGTACCCGTTAAAGTTGTGCGATTTATAGTATCAAGTAGGATTCCAAAAATAGAAATAATAAACAGGGCGTACAGAAACCAAAGACCGCCGTTCGGATTATTTCTTCCAATTAAAACATCTACCGCAAGAGTAGAATAATTAAGCGGATTCCTTGCAAATGCACCAAATAACAGCTTAAGAACGGCTGTGACCACTGTTAAAAAGAAATACGGCACCATCAGCCGCTTAGCTTTTTTAACAATCGCTTGTTTCTTTTCACTAAAGCTACGTCTCTTTTCGCCTTCAAGAAATCCACTAATAAAGAAAAAAGCTGGCATATGAAAACAATATACAAAACTTTTTATAAAGCCCAAAATAGTCGGTGTTTCTGTCGGATTAAAAGAATGTCCAATGACGACGCAAAGCACAGCCATTCCACGCATTATATTTATTTCATTAAAATATTGTTTTTTACGTTTTTCCATCGTCAAGCCTTTCTCTTTCTATCTCTATAAATTGTTCTACTCTTTGTTTTGTGGAAAGTTTGTATCTGTATTTCATGCAGTTTTCAATATATATGTCACTATTAGAAACCACATCATTCAAATCGGATTCATCCCACTGTTTCTTCGCAATGCCAAGTTGATATTCTTTGATATAGGTGGAATTTAGCGGAACGTCTGTTGTGACAATAGGCGTTCCAACCGCAATCGCTTCTACGATGGAAATCATATTGTTGTCTTTCACCGTATTAACGAGCAACGCCTTTGACTTAGATAAAATCGGGAGTAGTTCATCGTGTGTCATCTTTCCTGTGAAAATTACATTCGGAGCAATTCCCAAAGTCTGTGCCATCCTCTGAAGTTTTTCTTTCAACTCCCCTTCGCCTATAATGAATAACTGGCATGTGGAATTGTACTGATCCAGATACATGGCAAACTTTTCAAGGATTCCATCGATTTTCTTTCGCTCAATCAGTTGCGAACAAACCACAAAACTGTTATCTTTCTCAGTAGATGCTTTAAACTTATCGAGGTTGACACCATGATCAATTACATTTACATCCGTGTTCATGCAGTATTTCTTCACAAAGTTCCTTGCCTCAACTGAGCGCGCAACAACCTTTGCGTTTCGCATGAAGAGTCTTGCTATAACTCCATACCAGATCTTTGAGGGAATTCTCTTCATAATGGCATTATGCTTTGCAAGTTCATGCCAGATAATCGTCTTGTCCGGTGCAGCTCGATAGGCCATCAATGAATTCAGTGAGAATACTTCGCTTGTAATAATCAAATCGTACTCTGTACGATGTTGTTTTACATACCAATACGTCTCTGGCATAAACGGCAAGCAGTGCGGCATGCAGACTTTTTGACACTTGCACTCCCACCACAGTACCTCAAATGGATATGTTTCACTTTTTGTCGGCTTGAACGGCTCTCCTCCAACCAGAGTTACAGAATGACCCATTTCATGGAAAGCCAAGCAAAAATCATACATCATTGTGTCTTTTATTGATGCAGCTCTTTTTATATTTTTTGTTTCCGATGTATACATAATCGGATTAATAACAAGTACTTTCATTAAATATCTCCCATCATCTACTGACAGAAGGCATTTAGGTACTTAATCAATCGAATTACTGTGCTTTATTCCATCGGGCATATAAGAGCAATCCACCCGGTATGCACACTGTTGCAAGAATTTTATGTCTTGATTTGCGAATCAAGTCAATAGCTTTGACTCCCGCAAATTTTCCATACACGATATACTGTAAGCCGCCTTTGATCCGATATATAATCTTCAAGTCGGATTCCATGAATTCCTCTGCTCGATGCATACACCCAACTGGCGAAGCAATATTATGCTTACGGCGATTATTGGTTAATCCATCTTCAAGATAATTTCCAATATAAATAGCCTTATTAATATGTACCATCTGGTATTTTCTGGCCATTCTAACCCAAACAAGATCTTCCCCAAGGAATTTCTCATTCGGATATTCGGGAAAAGGGAATTCCTTTAAGCAATGTGTCTTGAACACCTCTGCCTTATCTGCGCTGGTGTCATCACCGTTTACGCGCACATCAATATAAGAACCTATTTTTTCATCTACCTCAAACTTCTTGCCATTGACTTTGCCATCAGGGAATGCTCTGAGAAACGCATATCCACAAATATTATTTTGTAGTCTGTATTTCTTGTGAATCTTCAATATCGACTCAATTGCATCCTCTGTCACACAGTCATCCGAATCAACTATAAAGGTAAGTTCGCTGCAAATGGTCTGTATTCCTACATTTAAAGCAGTGTGTTTTCCACCATTATTCTTATAGATATATCGTATTGGAAAATCACTTTTTTCTTGTAACTGAGTAATTAAATTTTTCGTACCATCAGTACTTCCGTCATCAACTACAAGCCACTCAAAATCTTTTACAGTTTGCTTTTGCAGTGAATCCCAGAGGCTTTGTAATCCCCCCCCCGATTAAAGGTAGGAGTTAAAACTGTTATCATCATAGTTATTGTTTTCCTTATTTATTCTCCATCTGCTGTGCGATATCAGCATCCACAATTTCCTCGCCGGTCTTGTGCTTCAGCTGTTCCTTCGATGCTTCACTCAGACCGTTGTTGATCACGCAGTTCATGTCGCAGGTGCTGCACTTATCCAAATCCTCTTTGGTAACTTTGCCATCACGGTAGTCACGGCAAATCTTCAGCTCGTACATGCTGTACGGATGCTTGGTGAACAGAGCCTTGAACTTATGTACCAGAACCCAAGTAGCAGGCTTCCAGATGTACTTGTGCATCGCAGGACTTACGCTGCCGATCATCCAGCAGTCACGGTCGCAGCAACGAACCTTTGCACGAACTTTCTCTGCTTCCGGGCTATTCCACAGCTCTTCCCAAGTCTGATTGTTCAGGTTGCCCATGACCTCTTTGTCCTTGGTGCCATTGCAAGGCATAACATCGCCATACGGATCGATGAAGAAGGTGTCAAAACTCATGTCGCAAGGCAGCAGACGCTTCTGGCCATAGATGTAGTTGATCAGACCATGGTTAAAGTAAGCGCGGAACCACTTCTTCGGGCTGTTGCTGCGGAGCAGTTCATTGACCAGATTCTCGAAGTTCTTTGCGACCATAGGACGGTCATGGATGATGTTCTTTGCCTCAACGAAGTAGAAACTGTTGTGTAAAGATGCTGTTGCGAATTCCATGCCCATCTCGTTGGAGATCTTGTACAGCGGAACCAGATCAGGAGCGTTCTTGTCCTGAACAGTCATGCCGAAGCCGACATCCTTCATGCCCATCTCACGCAGTTTCTTCAGCGTGCCGTAACCACGCTGGTAGCCGTTCTGCAGGCCACGAATCTCATTGTTGGTCTGCTCCAGACCCTCGATAGAGATACGAATACCGATCTGCGGGAACTCCTTGCACAGGTCAACGATACGGTCTGTGAAGAAACCGTTGGTAGAAATAACGATACGGTCAGACTTCTTGTACAATTCGCGCACGATATCCTTCAGGTCGGTACGGATGAACGGCTCACCACCGGTGATGTTGGTAAAGTACATCTTCGGCAGCTTCTTGATGGTCTCAATGCTGATTTCCTCTTCCGGCTTGGAAGGTGCCTTATAACGGTTGCACATAGAGCAACGAGCGTTGCAGCGGTAAGTGACGATGACTGTACCATTCAGTTTCTTTTCGTTATTGTTAGCCATTTTCTAATACCTCTATCTCTCTTTTTATCTATAAACTTTCATAATTTTCTCGTAATACTCATCGATAGTATCGAAGCTGATGTCCTTACAGTTCGCACTGTACTCCGCACACAGCTTCTTATCACCCCAGAGCTTCTCAATCTTCTTCTTCAGATCTTCAGCATTACCACTCTCAAACAGCTCGCCGGTCTTGCCGACCTGAATCAGCTCCGGGATGCCGCCGATGTTTGCACCCAGCACCGGCGTGCCGTACATCTGGGATTCCATCACGGAGAACGGGCAGTTCTCATACCACTCAGACGGGTAAATGGAGAACCGTGCCTCACGGATGAGCTTTTCCAGTGCTTCGCCTTTCTGGAAGCCGACGTTTTTGATGTTCTTAATACCATTTACCGTTTCTTCCAGCGGGCCAGTGCCGGCGAAGATGAACTGAACATCCGGCAGCTCCTTGCAGACCTTGATGAGTGTGCCGATGCCCTTTTCTTCAGAGAAGCGGCCGAAGTAAAGGACGTAGTCCTTCTTCTCCGTCTCCTTCCACTCCACCTTGTCGATGAAGTTGTGCATTGCCACGGTCTTCGTCGCAAACAGCGGATTGCTGTCCATCTTGCTCTTCATGAACTCCGAGCAGCAGATCATGGTGTCAATGTATTTATAGGTACCCTTCCACTTCCAGAACTCTGCTTCCATCATGCCGATGGCAGATTTTGCCGTGGAGCCGTGAATGCACTTGCCTTTCATGCAGTTCACGAAATGGCCGCCGAGGCACTTCTCACAGTTCTGGTGGGTGTTCGGATTGTTCAGCATGTGGTTCGGGCAGACCAGCTGGTAGTCATGTGCCGTGAAGATGATTTTGCAATTCCTGCCAGTCTCCTTGCGCCACTTCACAATTTCCAGAATGATGGAAGGTGTCAGCTGGTAGTTGAAGTTGTTCAAGTGACAGACATCCGGTTTGAAGTCGTCCAGAACTTTTCTCAGCTGCACTCTTGCTTCCTTGCTGTAGATGGTCTTGATCGGGTAGGTCAGCTTGCTCAGTTTGCTGCCGCCGTGGAAGTCCATATCAGATGTATAAGCATTGACCCGGTTGCCCACGCAGCGGCCTTTGTGCTCCATACCGAAGTACTGAACCTCATGTCCGTGCTGCTCCAGCACCTCACCCAATTTAAATATGTACGTTTCTGATCCGCCGTTTCTGAACAAAAATTTATTTATCTCGATAATACGCATATTACTCTCTTTTCCTTGTTGTTGATTTTCTTTAATTCCATGTCTGCCTCTATCATACTTTTTAATAATTTCTTCTCTTCACAAATTTATTCGGATACAGGAAAAACTCCAACCACTTTGTTTTCTTCATAATCCAAGCCGCAACGATCGGACCTACAAAGCTAATTCCTAGTCCCAGCACCACATGAATCACAGAACTTCCGATACCCAGCTTCAGTAAAACCGCTCTCGTCGATGCTGCAAACATCGTGTGCATCAGAAAAATCGGCATTGTATATTTTGCAAGAAAATCCATGCCTCTGCCAAATCTTCTTTCAACTCCCGCTACCATCAAGATGACCGCTACGCAAGCCAATAATCCCATTGTGAAAGGAATCACGCCACCACTAATTTCCGCCTTATACACCACCACACTCAAAATAATAAACAACAATCCGCATATCATTCCTTGCACTTTTCTGCCCTTCAGCTGCACGTTAAATGCACAAATACTCATACCGAGCACAAACCAGATTTCGTTTATGAGAACTGTTGATACTGCGTAAACGCCGTACCCCCCCCCTAGTCAAAATTAGGCTTTTTGCAGCTAATGCAACTACCAATCCAACTGCGACTGCTTTCACACTGTTAAAAGTCGGCGTAACAAGAAAGATGAAGAACAATGCGTACAGATACCAGTACGGTGCTGTTGGGTGAAGGAACAATGTGTCTCCCAGACCACCAATTTGATTGTTAATGCTACTCGAAAACACCTTTTTCAATATCCAAGTAGCAGTTGTAAAAGTGGCATACGGTACGCCGAGCGCCAGCGCTTTTTTAGCCACATTTCTGTGCCAGCTTTCCACACTGTCTACCTCGCTGTACTTCTGATAAAGGTATCCACTACAAATAAAGAACAGCGGCACATGGAAGTAGTAAATTGTAGTAATAAACCATTCATGTAGATTACTATCTGGCAGAATGCCAGATTGCACCATACTCATAAAGAAATGACCTAGTGCAACCAATATACAGGCGATTACTTTTACATCATCCACCCATTTTTCTCTTGTTTTTACCGCAATCTGTTTATTCATATATTTTCCCTTTTGGTTCTATTTCACCGCCTCTGTTCAGTTGAAGCACTTCCAATGTGTTATTCATAAACCAAAGTGCTCCATCCAAACGCAGGTAATAATGCTTAAAGTCCTTTTGATAAAGTCATCTGCTGTTTCGGTTAGAGGAGATTATTTATTATCAATACTCTCATCTATTATTTTCTCCTGTACAATTTCATCGTTTCCTTTACAACTTCATCCCAGTTATATTTCTCGCAGATAAAGTCAGCTGCCTGATTCTTCATTTTCATAACCATTTCAGGATGGTCACAGGCATCTTGCAATTTTTCTCGCAAGTCCTCTACATCTGACTTTTTGAAAATCAATGCCTTATCTTCCACAACCTCTGCGCACTCCGGAATATCGGAAACCAAGCAACAGTTGCCATAGCTCATTGCTTCCAGCAGACTTAAGGGCATTCCTTCCAGATCAGACGGAAGCGTATAGATGTAAGCGCTGCTGTACAGTTCATCCAGCATCGCTCCCTGTACAAACCCGGTAAAGAGAATCCGATCGTCATCCTTCGCCAGTTCTTTCAATTCCTCCATAAAGGAATCCGTATCACTGGAGCCGCCTGCGATGACCAGTTTTTTATCTGTCTTGACATTCTTGAATGCCTCAACCAGATATCGAATGCCCTTTTCCGGCACCAGACGACCGAGGAACAGTATGTAGGAATCCTTTTCCAGTCCAAAATTATCTCTGATCAGCTTCGCTTTCCGAACCTCTGGCCGATTTACACCATTAGGGATAAAGTGCGTTTCTCTTCCATAAGTTTCCTTAAAATAGTCCTGCACTCCTTTGCTCAGAACAATGACCTCGTCCGCATATTTCGCAGCATTTTTTTCGCCTTGGTGGATAAACTTAGAACCAAGTCCTGATTGCCATTTCTCGCGCTGCCAATCAATGCCATGGACGGTAACAACAACTCTTTTCCCAAACATCTTCGGCAGCCATGCAAAGAACGCCGGCCCTTCAGCATGGATGTGCACCACATCGTATTTTCCAAATGCACTATAAAGTGCCGCAAATGCGGAGGAGCTGACTGCAGCAAGTCCGCGCCGCTCAATGGTCGGAACAGACTTTTGACGGATTCCCTCGTACTCCGTTTTACCAGCATCGTCATATTCTGCACCACTCACATGATGGCCTGCTCTGTTGTAGCAGGTCACGTCACAACCATTCTGTGCCATTCGGGTGCAGAGCTCTTTGACAACGATTTCTACTCCGCCCTCTCTTGATAATCGCTTCTGTCCGAACATTGCAATCGCAAGTTTTTTACTCATAAATCTTTCCCACAATCCCACTCAATTTCTTCATCAATATCTCGGCCAACACAAAGAGCGGATAGGCTCGTTTGCCTGTCCGCTGGCTGTCACCCCACCCTCATGGTCGAGATTTCTTCCTGTGCGGCATTTCTGCCGCTCAGAAAGATCATTCGTTCATTCTTCGGGTAAGAAAATATGAACTTCGGGTCGCGGAGCCTTTCATTCTCTGCCGTACCCTTGTCCCTATTATGACAGCCGCGTATTATATCTCTAGCCCCAGTGCCCGCAACGGCGATTTTGTAATTCTTTATGTTATTTACTCCTCCGGCCCTCATCGGGCATATCCTCTAATTTTCTATGTACACATCTGCTCTTCACAGATAGTATTTCTCTCTAATTTCCGCTGTGTGATAAAAGCTCACACGGCTAAGTGCTTTCTTATGCTGTCGTATCCAATTATCCCAGCAATCAATACTTTTCTCGATATTTCGTCTATTTTACTACATATCTTTATCCAGACAGGTTCACTCAACAAAATCAGTTGCATCTTCTTCCGCATTTCTCCGGCGCATATTTATACGCTGCACTCTCCGCCCTCTACATCAAAGTGTTAATCTGTTGAGTAAACCCGTTTTTCGCTTCTATTTTGCCGGATCTTCCCATTCCGTCTTTTTTGTAATAATCACATAAATGTATCTATCATTCTTATTGCAACCTGCACAATGATTTATTCATTTTTTATGATGTCTACACGACAGAATATTAGTAATTTCCGTCCGTTACTCAACGCCACGCAGATAAATGCAGTTATCTGTATTAACAACCTACTGCACAAAACATGATTTTCAGAGTAAAATGCGGCGTATACGGCCTTCACGTCCAGCGTTGCATCAAGGTTAGCACTTTCGAATGTTGATCCTTACTCCCCGCGCCCTAACAAGCACACCTTAAACGTTTTAAAAATAATCTTCCAATCCACCCAGAAGCTGCGCTCCTTGACATACTTCACGTCCAGATCCATCCACTCCTCAAAAGAGAGGTCGTTGCGGTGCGGGGCGATCTGCCAATAGCAGCTCAAGCCGGGAGTCACATACAGACGCTGCTTTTCGTAGTCGCCGTACTGCTCCACCTCGCGTGGAAGTGCCGGGCGGGGGCCAACGATGCTCATATCGCCCTTCAGGATGTTCCACAACTGGGGCAGCTCATCGAGGCTGGTCTTGCGGATAAACTTGCCCACACGGGTAATGCGGGGGTCGTCCTTGATCTTGAACACAGGACCATCCATCTCGTTCTGATCCAGCAGATCGTCCAGCTCTGCCTCTGCATTGGGGCACATGGAGCGGAACTTATAGAACTTAAATGGCTTTCCGTTGCGGCCGATACGTTCCTGACTGAAAACAGGGCCAGCAGACGGATCGTCCACAACAATTGCAATAGCCGTAGCCAGCATGACAGGCGACAGCACCACCAGTGCCAGCGATGACAAGATCACGTCCTGCGTCCGACGCCCGATCCAGTACAGGCGATGGTCGCGCAGATTTTCCTTGCGGTCAACTTCAACTTCCTTATCGATTCCGACAGTATTCGTAGCCATTTTTCTCCTCACGTAAATTCGCGTTTGTTTATAGATTTCTTGTTTTAGCCTGCTTTTGCCGTAACGGTTTCGGCTTGCGCCGTCTACCTAGACGAGCGCTTCGGGTTGCTTTTCTCCCACCGCATCCCGATTTCATCCAGCTTTGCAATCCGTTCCTCTGTCAGAACAGCGCAGCTTTTTTCAGGATTCTGGCGAGTATACCGCTGCCGCTTGACCCAATTTCCGAGGTTGTAACCGCCCGGAGACACATATTCTGCCGGGACGTTCAGGTCGCCGTGGGCATCAAAATAGCGTTTGGCCTCCTGATACCCTTCGTTCCACTGCCGGTCATTGCGATTGCCCCAGTACATCCCGATGCTGTCCAGCCGTGCGATTTGCTGTTCGGTCAAATTCCCCGGAATTTGTCCCTCTCGCACCCGGCGCTGGGTGACCAACCACACGCCAAGGCTCAATCCCGCCGGTGTGGTATAACGCTTTGGAATATTCAGACTGCCATGCTCCGCATAGTAAATGCTTGCTTCCGAAAAATAATGGTCCCAACTAGAGGACAAGCTTGCTTGCAGCCGCTCAAACAGCACCCGGCAGTCGTGCACCTGCTCGATGACCTCAAACCGCTCGGTGACGATCTTATCGCCCTCGCCGTTGGCATTCAGGCGGTAGACTGCCTCCTGCATCTCGCCTTGCAACCCCGCAATGCTGCATAGTCCTTCGAAATTGTTTACAACATCTAGGATAAGTGGTGTCGTATTATCCCCAACGGTCAGAGCCCGGCCGATCTGCTGCTTGTAGATAATAGGTGAGATAGTAGGCCGGAACAGGATCACGCCGGAGATCCCCTCCACATGGACGCCCTCGTTGAGCATATCGATGCAGAACAGCAGCTTCAGGCGGTCACTTTTATCGGCCTTGAAGTCGGCAAAAGCCTTGTCTGTACCGGGGTCATCCGAGTAGGCTTCGTAGACCGCTACTTCCGCATTCACCTTAGCGAACCACTCCGGCACATGGGAGATCATTTCGTCCATGTGCTCCTTGTTGGCGCAGAACACGATGTACTTTCCGGACTTGTTCGTGATATGATGAGCGAAAACCTTATCTAATCCATCTGCTTGTTCCAAAGCGCGGCGCAGGGCATCCAGATATTTTTGATTCACATCCTGAATGCCGGGAGAACGCAGATTGTCCACTCTTATCTGATAGCGTGCCAAGTCTTTCTGGTACTGATAGACAGTGGTCACATAGTTCGGAGCAGGCAAAATACCCCTGACGATTGCTTCGCCAAGGGTCATTTTACTTGCAATGTAGCTCTTTCCGGTGCCGGTGGGGTGGACAATGGCAGCCTTGCCATACTGGTCCATCATCCGGACTGCCGCATGATATGCTTTCTCGTTGTGCTCAAACAGACGCAATGCCACCCTGTTCACCCCTTTCCGCAATAAAGGAGCATCCTTCCCATGGAAAATGGAGGATATCGGTTTTTCGACATCATTGTTTGGAGTCTCCTCTTATTTTATCATGGTTATATCTGGGATTCAATAGAAATCCTTACAAATGTATCCCATATGACCTTAGAAAAAACCTCGCAGAAGCTGAAAGTTTTTTGCACGTTGCCCAGTTCTGCATGAAAAATCCAGCTAAAAACGAAGGTGGACAAAATAAGTGGTCAGATGGGTGTCCAAGCCGTACCATGATGCAAAAAGCCCCCGGCATACCGCCGGGAGCCTAAACAGAAAATTATTCTCTTTTAGGAAACAGTACAAAGTGCAACAGAGTATGTATCTTTGCTTGCAAAAGTGAAGGTTACAACAAAGTTTGCTCTAACCGTTGCACCATATCCATTTTGAGCATCAACCCAGCCTTTTACTGTCCATGTGTTGCCATTGCGTCCAATCGTTGCTTCTGTTGTGGTGCAGAACTGCGCCGTTGAAGGGGACTTTAATTTTTCTTTTACGACATTTTCTGCAATTACAAAAGCGTCAAACTTATCATGTCCATAGCTATCCTTGCCGTTTCCGTTAGCTATAACGTCAGAGCTTCCTTCACCTGTTGCCGATATAGAATCATTCTTTCTGTTACTTTCAGAGATAGAACCGCTATCTCCGCTATTTGAACCACCCGTTGACCATTTTTTCCGGCCTTGCGTTTTTGTATACGTTGTATCGTTTATAATTTCAAGTTCGCCCTCTGAAACATAATATCGTTTTCCATCACTTACCAAATGTGTCACAATATACGGAGTTTTCGCACCACCTTCACGTCCTCCACTCATGATTGTATCTAATCCCTCACGATACATTTTCTTATATATGCTTACTATCTCATCTTTATCTTTGTTATTTAGATTATCGCTTCTTATTTGGATTCCGTTATATGTAGTATTTTTATAGGTTGTATCTACCTCAGCTTGTGGATTTTCCAGACCGCATTCTTTTGCCAGCTTTTCAGCAACACACAAAACAAATTCTTCTTCCCCTTCTTTATCTCCTACAAGTTGGTACGCCTTTGTAGCTGCTACAACTGCTTCTTTATACTTACCTTCTTCCAAAAGATTCTCTGCTTCATCTTTCAAAGATTCAAATTCTTCTAGTGAATCGTTTAATGCTTCACCGCTATCTGAACTTGCCGCATCCTGAACTATCGTGCTGCTTGACAGGCTTTCGCTGCTAGAACTTGACGATGTACCACACCCTGCAAGCAGTATCGCACATAGTACTACCATACCAAACACTTTCATCTTTTTCCGCATTTTGACCTCTCCTTCTTGTTCAAGTTGACATTCTTGCTCTCATTATACACGATTAAACTACGCTTGTATACGCTATGACGAAATAAATTATTATTGTAGTCTATTATTTTGTACTTTTTCAAGCTACACTTGTAGTAAATAAGAGGTGTAACATGGAAAACCATACAGAGAAAAAGTTAATCATTCGTCCCCGGAGGGCTGCATTAGGTAAGACTTCCGTTGTATCAGTGCGTCTTTCGGACGACATGATAAAGCGTTTGGATACTATCACAGACAGAACAGGCCATAGCCGAAATGAGTTGATCCAGCTATGCGTTGAGTTCGGTTTGGATAACATGGAAATCAAAGAAGATTGATTCTCTAATCTAACAAAAGAATAACACCATAAGGGGCGGTTGCATCTTATTTTGCAGCCGTCCCTTATCTCGTTATTGCTTATCGTTTTTCTGTGAATCCAAAACAGAAAATGGCGGGTAAACATTTTCAAATCTAATGACAAATCTTCCATCTGGTGCATACCCGCTAGGATTGCCTGTTCCTGACCTATCCAACCCTTTTACCAGTTCATCAATTTCTTTTTTTGTCATTCCCAGAATTTTAGCTGCATCGTCCCTACCATAACATCGGTGACTTCGGCACAACTCGCTCTTTATTCCCCTTTCCATGCTTAACCACGATGTAATCTTTCTTAATGTCCTCTGGTTCCATCATTACCATTTCATTGCGACACATCCCAGTATCGAAAAGCAAAGTTATGATGGTTTTGTTTCTTACTTCCAAGTAGTCACACCCGGAATAATAGTGAATCAATTCTTTCACCTCTTCAACTTCTGTTATCTGTTTCAGCTCTAAAAATTCCATCAAGAACTTCGTTTCTGCTCGACAATTACGAATTGACACTTTTGCCAAGTGCCGACACTCACAATCAAACAAAAATCCATCTCTTGCTTCTTTCAACAACATAAAAAAACACCCTTCCTCTCACGGAAACCCGCAAAAGGAAGGGTGTTGAACTCGTTATCCTGTTGTCGTACCAATCACAGCATGTTCGTACCAGCAAAGCCGGTACCAGCCGTCATTCAGCACGGCACTTCAAGCACTTTTGAGCGTAGAGCTGTAATTAGCAGTTCTCAGCGAAGTACTTAAT